>Ga0194037_1000033_pt1 | contig 95014 bp, 79 predicted proteins | sample JunL306m_MetaG_FD_148653 | JGI IMG/M metagenome (GOLD analysis project Ga0194037, IMG submission 148653) | Anoxic zone freshwater microbial communities from boreal shield lake in IISD Experimental Lakes Area, Ontario, Canada - Jun2016-L304-6m | ecosystem: Environmental > Aquatic > Freshwater >...
CCTTCACCCCGTATGACCGCCGCATATACAGACACACCCTCCGGATGGTTATCGGGCTTTGAAGAACATCGCCTCCTCGCCCGGATATGCCTGCCTCGTATGCGATTTCTGTTCGTCGGGCCAGAGTTTTGCCTGCGGCTTCCTTCGGATTCCGGGTCGCCCCGGACACCCTTGCCGTTCAGCTAACGGTTCCCACCATCAGAGTCCGTAGAGGACTTGCACCTCCAAGTCACGAATCAGCCACCATAGCTGATTCGATGGTGCTTGCGCACCACGCGCCCTGCCGGGCGCACGATAACAAAAGGGCGGTCTCACAGAGGCCGCCCTTTATTGTGTATATGTGAATGAATCAGCTAAATCAACCTTACCGCCTGCTGAGCAAACTGTAGAATGAACGAGGGGACGATTCCAGGGATCAACGACCCGGCAACTGCAATTAACAAAGCAAGAGCAATCGGTGCAGTGACCCGTACCCAATCGAACTCTTCCGTGGGATCTTTCATATACATGAACACCATCACACGCAGATAGTAATAAACCGAAGCCGCACTATTCAACACACCAATAATTGCCAGCCAGATGAACCCTTTTTGTATTGCTCCGGAGAATAGATAAAATTTACCAATAAAACCGGCCGTGGGCGGCATGCCTGCCAGTGAGAAGAGAAACACAGTCATGGCAACCGCCAGAACAGGATGTTTGAATCCAAGGCCGGCAAAATCCATCACATTGCCGTTTGTCTCTCCCTTTTTAGCAATAAGAATAACGATGGCAAATGCGCCGATATTCATGAATGCATAGGAAAGCATATAGAAAAGAATGCCGGCCGTTCCGATTCCATTGCCGGCCGCAAAACCTACGAGACAATAACCGGCGTGTGCAATAGATGAGTAAGCGAGCATCCGCTTGATGTTATCCTGGCGAAGCGCGGTAATATTGCCAACTGTCATAGTCAGAACTGCTATTATCCAAAGAAGCTGGCTCCACTCAACCTGAAGCGTCGGTAATGCTATCAGAAGAATCCGCAGAGCGGCAGCAAAACCTGCAGCCTTGGGACCGGCCGACATGAAAGCGGTCACGGGAGTTGGCGCACCCTCGTAAACATCAGGTGTCCACATATGGAACGGGGCAGCCGCTACCTTGAATAAAAATCCGGTCAGCATAAGCAGCATGCCGGCCACCAGCATGATATTAGCGGAAGGAAGCGTCATCTGCCCAAGAATGGCGGCAATCTTGTAAATACGTGTTGTGCCGGTTGCACCATACAGCAATGCCATGCCATAGAGCAGAAAACCGGTCGAAAAAGCGCCCAGCAGAAAATACTTGAGACCTGCTTCGTTCGACTTCTGATTGGCGCGGTTGAACCCCGCCAGTACATAAAGCGATACCGACATAACCTCCAGCCCTAAAAAAATCGTCATCAGATCTGTGCCGGATGCCATCAGCATCATGCCAACCACGGCGAAGAGAATCAGAGGGTAAAGTTCACCATGATTGCAGCCTTCACGTTCCATATACTGATCAGAGATCAAAACTGCAAGCCCTGCAGCGACCAGGAAAATAACCTTGAAGAAAGTGGCAAAGTTGTCGAGTACTACAGCTCCGCTGAAGCTCTCAATGTGACTGCCCCACCCGGTGCCAACAAGCACAGCGGCGACACCTATGCCGATAAAGCTGATGTAAGCCAGATATGATTTCTGGCCGCCAGGAGCAAACACATTGATCAGCAGCAGAACCATAGCCAGAACGGAGAGGAAAATCTCCGGCAGGATCGGCGTCATATTGACGACTGGAATTGAAATCATGTCCATCTAAAATATCCTCCGGTCGGATTGACTCGTTATTATTTATTTTTATTGCTGTTTTACGGCTGGTGCTGAATGCTGGTCAACAGAAGGCGCCAAATCGGGATGGCCGGGTGGCATCTGAGCTCTGCCGGAATGACTTGGGGGCACTTGCTGCAAGCCCGCATGGCCGGTCGGCATTACGGCGAATTCCGCCGGCATGGTTTTGACGTTCATTGCTGCCGGACGAACCTGAGCCACCAGTTTCTTGATAGCCGGATCCATTCTGTCAATAACCGGTTTGGGATAAATCCCCATTACAAAAATCAGAATAATCAGCGGTATCATAAATGTAATTTCACGGGCATTCAGATCAGTCAGCTTTTGATTTTTGGGGTTATCCAGTTCACCAAACATAACCCGCTGAAAGACCCAGAGCATATAGACTGCCGACAGAATAACACCGCTGGTAGCGATGATCGTCCACCAACGCAGCTGACTCTCAAAAGCACCAATCAGAATCAGAAATTCACCCACAAAACCATTGGTACCGGGCAAACCGACAGAGGAAAATGTCACGATCATGAAAATCGTCGCAAATATCGGCATCTGCTTGGAGAGTCCACCAAAATCTGTGATCAGGCGAGTATGCCGGCGTTCATAAATGAAGCCGACGATAAGAAATAGTGCCCCGGTTGAAACGCCGTGATTCAGCATTTGCAGCATTCCACCAGTAATACCTTCGACATTGAAGGCAAAAACTCCCAGCATGACAAAACCCAAATGAGCAACAGACGAGTAGGCTACCAGTTTTTTGACATCCTCCTGTACCATGGCAACCAGCGCAGCGTAGATGATGCCGATCACCGCCAGTGTGGCAATCAGTGGGGCAAATTTGTGAGCTGCCTCAGGAAAGAGCGGTATGGCAAAGCGTACATAACCGTAGGTGCCCATCTTCAGCAGCACTGCTGCCAAGATGACGGAACCGGCAGTTGGAGCTTCTGTGTGGGCGTCAGGCAACCAGGTATGCAGAGGAAACATGGGAACTTTGATAGCAAAGGCAAAAGCAAACGCCAAGAATAACCATATTTGAGTCGCGAGATCAAGTTTCAGACTAAAGAAATGTAACAGGCTGAAATCAGTTATACCTGCTTGCATTCCCTTGAAATAGAGAAAGATCAAAGCCACCAGCATCAGTAGCGAGCCAACCATGGTATAGATAAAAAACTTGACTGCAGCATAAATTTTGTTCTTCCCACCCCATATCCCTATCATAAAATACATCGGAATCAGCATGACCTCCCAAAAAATATAAAACAGAAAGAGGTCGAGAGAGATGAAAGCGCCCAGCATGCCGGTTTCGAGGAGAAGCAGACAGATCATGTATTCCTTGACCTTAACCTCGACTGCCGTGTATGTAGAAAGTACAGCAATCGGCATGATGAAGGTGGTCAGGATAACCAGCCAAAGGCTGATTCCATCAATACCGATATTGTAGCGCATGATAAAAGGACCGGCTGCGATCCATGGCCTGTTTTCAACAAACTGAAATTCCGCATTGGTCTGGAACCCGAGCAATACCGCAAGAGAGACCAGAAAGGTTACCAGTGTTACCGCAAGGGTTACATTCCGAAGCACACCCTTACTGTCCTTGGGAATGAACAGAAGCAGCAGGACACCCAGTATTGGCAGGAATGTCGTCAGGCTCAGTACGTTACTCATGAATTCGTGCTCCTTTATACAAAGTGCTAATGATTTATTATTTAAAAATGTAATAGCCAAGAATCACAACAACACCAAACGCCATCGAAACTGCATAGTTGTAAATGTATCCGGACTGCATGAAGCGGAATACGCCGCTGAAACCCATCACTACACCGGCAACTCCGTTAACGACTCCGTCAACCACAACAACATCAAAACCCTTCCAGAGAAATTGGCCAAACGCCTTGCAGGGATTGACAATTATAAAGTCATACAATTCGTCAATATACCACTTGTTGAAAACAGCACGATGCAGGGCCGGGAAAGTAGCGGTAAATTTGCCAGGCAGTTCGGTGTTCCTGATATACATCGTAAAAGCAATACCGATGCCAACAACTGCAATCACGACAGACAGCCCCATCAAACCCCACTCAAGCGCATGGCTGTGATGGGCACCTGCATGTGCGTATTTGGCTCCGAAATGATTGGCCTGCTCGAACACCGGGTCAAGCCAGTGTTCAAAATAGTTGGGAAGCATTCCCATCAGCTTGGGCATTCCCAAATACCCGCCAACAACGGCCAGAAAGCCAAGCACCATCAGAGGAATTGTAATTACCAGTGGGGACTCATGCAGGTAACCCTTGGCCTTCGGATTGATACGACACTCGCCGAAAAAAGTCATGAAAACCAGACGGAACATGTAGAAGGCGGTAAAACATGCGGCAATCGCACCGACACCCCAGAGGACAATATTGAGATCACCATGGTAAGGGTTGGCAAAGGCCTGCCACAGGATTTCATCTTTGGAAAAGAATCCCGAAAAACCGGGAATACCGGCAATCGCAATTGTCGACACCAGAAAAGTCAGGAAGGTGATCGGCATGGCCGATCTGAGTCCGCCCATGTTACGCATGTCTTGAGCGTCATCGTGTGAATGAATCTTGTGTAAGGCATGGTGCATCGCATGAATAACCGAACCGGACCCCAGGAACAGACAGGCTTTGAAGAAGGCGTGAGTCATCAGGTGAAAGATACCGGCCGAAAATGCTCCAACCCCCATTGCCAGGAACATGAATCCAAGCTGCGAGACAGTTGAATATGCCAGTACGCGCTTGATGTCATTCTGGGCTGTTCCAATGGTGGCCGCAAAGATCGCCGTGGCAGCTCCGACAACAGCAATAACCATCATGGTTTCCGGTGATTTGATAAAGACAAAACTCATCCTGCCGATCATGTAGACACCAGCGGTGACCATTGTTGCAGCGTGGATCAGAGCTGAAACAGGGGTCGGGCCCTCCATGGCATCCGGAAGCCATGTAAATAGAGGAATCTGGGCCGACTTGCCGGTAGCGCCGAGGAAGAAGCAGAGTGACGCAACGGTTACGACTCCTCCGAAAGGCAACAGGTGTGAGGCAGCTTTGATCTCTGTGAAATTAATAGTCCAGATATTATGGTTACTGCCAAGCCACCAATAAAGCGTAAAGAGACCAATCAGGAATCCAAAGTCACCTACCCTGTTCATGACAAAAGCCTTTTTGGCAGCATCACCTGCTGATTTCTTATGGAAATAATAACCAATCAGCAAATAAGAACAGAGTCCGACCCCCTCCCAGCCGATGAACATAACCAGCATGTTGTTACCGAGTACAAGCAAAAGCATGGACATACAGAACAGGTTCAGATAGGCAAAGAATCGATAAAATCCTTCTTCACCATGCATATATCCGATCGAATACAGATGGATCAGCGAACCTACTCCGGTAACAACCATGATCATTACTACCGAAAGCGGATCAACAAGGAATGCCATGTCAGCCTTGAAGCTGCCGGAGTGGATCCAAGGGAACAAAACCTTTTCAAAGACTCTCTGCTCGGGTGCTGTCCCGACCATTTGCATGAGTATTCCGCACGACACGAGGAACGAAAGAAAGATCATCAGCGTGCCGATGCCGCCGATAACCGCTTCATTCTTGATTTTTTTCCCAAAGAATCCGTTGATCAGGAATCCGATGAGAGGGAAGAGCGGGATTAGCCATACGTTGTCAAACATGTAAGACTCCTTTTATGCCATCGTTAAACGTTGTCAGCAGGGACTTTAAAGCGAGCACTACCACTTCATCAGATTAACATCGTCCATATCAATCGATTCCCTGTTGTTGTAGAAGGCGATCATCAGCGCCAGTCCGACAGCTGCCTCGGCAGCGGCAACAGTCATAACGAAAAATACAAACACCTGACCGTCCAGATTACCCAAGTAGCGCGAAAATGCCACAAAAGTCAGGTTTACAGCATTAAGCATCAGTTCTATGCACATGAACATGACAATGGCATTCTTACGGGTCAATACACCTATAGTGCCGATTGCAAAGAGGATGGCGCTGACAATCAGATATTTTTCCATAGTTTTAATTTCCCTCTTAAATTTTTTTCTTGGCCAGGATAACTGCACCGACGATCGCCACCAGCAGAAGTATCGAGGTAATCTCAAACGGTAACAGAAAGTTTGTAAACATTTCTCTACCAATCAGTTCGGTGTGTCCGATCTGCTTGATCATTTCACCGCTATAAGGACCGGTCGGCAGGGCTGATTTACCTTTAATCAGCAGGAAAACCATATTCAGAAGAGTAAAGAATCCGATGATGGAGCCAACCACTACCATATGGAAATGTTTCTTGGAGGAATCAATCCTGATATTGAGCAGCATTATGGTAAACACCATCAGTACCATGATAGCCCCGGCATAAACCATTACCTGAACGGCGGCCATAAAAGGCGCATCCAACATTACATAATAGGTTGCCAGACAGAAAAAAGTCATTATAAGCGCCAGAGCACTGTTGATCGGGTTCCTGCAAGTGGTCACCAGAATCGCCGACACAAGCGCAACTAACGTTATAACCAGGAAGAAAAGTGTTTCCATGGACTGCTCCTTTATTTCTTTTCTAAGAGACGTTCTTTCGAGTAGACAAAATCTTTGCGGCTGTAATTTGCCAATTCGAACTCACCGGTCATCCGGATTGCGTCAACCGGACAGGCCTCAACGCAGTAGCCGCAGAAGATACACCGCAACATGTCTATCTCATAGACTGCAGCAAACTTGTCGTGGTTGGCATCCTCACCGGCCTCAACCGTTATGCACTTGGCCGGACAAACGGTAGGACAGAGGTAGCAGGCAACGCACTTGGCCTTATTGTGCGATACATTCAGCGCGTGCAGGCCACGGAAGCGGGCAGCCACCTTTGGTCGCTCAGTCGGATACTGTAACGTTACCGGCTTCATGAACATATGCTTCAGCGTAATTTTAAGGCCGTTGATGATCGGCACAAACGTTTTAATCGGATTCATTTTCCCGTCCTTGTTCTTGAAGTGCTTGGTCAATACACTACTGAATTATGAAGTTCCAGATGCCTGTGACAACGATATTAAGCAGTGCCAGCGGGATAAACACCTTCCAGCCGATATGCATCAGCTGGTCATAACGATACCTAGGTACAGTCGCACGTAGCCACATACAGAAGAAAATCAGGAAATATACCTTTCCCACGAAGTATACCGGGCCAAGTAGCGGAAAGGTGGTTGCCAAAGGACCATTCCATCCTCCCAGGAACAAAGTGGTAGTCAGGGCGCAAACAGTGATCATGTTGGCATATTCCGCCATGAAGAACATGGCGTACTTCATGCTCGAATACTCGGTACAGAATCCTGAGACCAGTTCTGTCTCGGCCTCGGGTAGATCAAAGGGTGTACGGTTGATCTCTGCTATCGAGCAAATGAAGAACATGATGAAAGCAAGCGGCTGTCTGAAGACATACCAATCGAACCCGCCCATACCCGATTGTTTCGCAACAATTTCAGTCATTGAAAGCGTACCTGAGAGCATGAATACAGCAATAATAGACAGGCCCGCTGCAAGTTCGTACGAAATCATCTGAGCCGAGGCACGAAGGCCGCCCATAAGGGAATACTTGCTATTGGAGGCCCAACCAGCCAGTACAATGCCGTAAACACCAAGAGAAGACATGGCCAGAATGTAGAGAACACCGACATTAATGTCGAATACCTTACCAGCGGCAGTGTCATAGTAGGCAGCAATCTGAAGCGGAATCTTATAACCCATTACCTCGACCGTGCCGCCGAACGGAATGACGGCAAACGTAATAAAAGCAGGGATTAATGCTATCAGCGGGGCAATCAGAAAAGCAAAAGTACTGGCCTGTGAAGGAATTATTTCCTCTTTGAAGAAGAGCTTGAGACCGTCTGCGATCGGCTGCAGAAGTCCATGCCATCCGGTGCGCATTGGACCCAGTCGTACCTGCATATGGCCTATGATCTTGCGCTCGGCATAAGTGGCATAGGCCACGGTCAGCAGCACGAATACAAACGCCACCACAACTTTGGCAACCATTGCAACGTAATACATAAGCGGCAATCCAAATATCAAGAATTCCATCGCTACCTCTCTTCTTGCAAGTATAAAAATTAATGCGTTTGCGAGGTTATTATTACTTGGCCAACGTTACCATGGTCACAGCAGCCCCGCTCCAGACCATGTTGACCGGTGCTGCACCAAAGTGATACGGAGCAAAAACGACCCCTTCCGGCATACGCGTTGTGACTTTGGCCTTGAGCTGCATGCTGCCGACAGTTGAGCTGACTGTAACAAGATCGCCATCTGCTATTTTCTGTCGTAAAGCGTCCTTGCGAGATAATTCCAAGTACCCTTCCGGGCAAACGTGCATCGGTCCATCCCCGTATTGTGAAAGGGTTCCGCTGTGATATAATGTGCTACCGGTCACCATTGACAGCTTACCAGCCTCACTCGGAACAACAGGATTCTGCGGCACAACCAGCACAGGCGTGACTACAACCGGAGCAAAGGCGCCTTCACTCCCAAGGCTTGTGTAACTCATTCCGGCGTAACCGGGTGTGTCAGAAGTAATCTCTGCAAACTGCGCGGCCGGGTTTGCCGGTGCTGTGCCACCCAGCCTGATCGTCAGGGCCGACAGTATCTCGAAGTCTGACTTGCACAGGGCACTCTTGCGGATCGCAGGTTTAATGTACTGCACTCGGCGATCCGTGCTGGTAAAGGTGCCTTCCTTTTCTGCAAAGGAGCAAACCGGCAGAACGACATCGGCCATTGCGGCAGTTTCAGTCAGGAACAGATCGGCTACTATCAGGCACTCAACCTCGTCAAGAGCAGCCTTGACTTTGGTATGGTTCGGATAGGATACCAGCGGGTTTTCTCCGGCAATGAAAAGAGTCTTGACCGTTCCACCGGCACAGGCATCTATAATCTGGAGCCCGTCCATACCTCCATGATGGGGGTAGAATCCCATATCAACTGCGCCCTGACTGTTGTTTTTTTCCGCCATACAGAGCACTCCGCACCCTTCCTTGCCGAATTTTCCGGTCAAAATGCAAATATTGGCAGCAGCACTGGCCATATCGGCGTTGTGTCCGGGGTAGGCCTGTCCAATCGGGAACAGTATCAGTGCTTTCTCTGCGGCAGCATAGTCGCTGGCAAGCTGCTTAATGTCGGTAGCCTTAAGCCCGCATTGAGCGGCAACTGCATCGGGAGTAAATGCGGCCAACGCCTTGGATAGTTCGGCAAAACCGGGCACTGATGCGGCGGAAGCATCCGCCAGCTTGTCATCCAGAATCGACTTGGCAATGGCATTCAAAACAGCAATCTCGCTGCCGGGTGCATGAACCAGAGTCATCGCTCCAGGCAGTTTAGATAGTTTGCCCCGCTTGTCTGAGATAATATTGAGCTTGATACCCCTGTTTTTAACTCCCATGTTGACTTCGAAGCCGATAACCGGATGGGTTTCATAGGCGTCCGTTTTGATAACCAGTAGCAGGTCACTTTTTTGAATATCGAGAATACTGGACGGAGATGCACTGGTCCCAAAACTGCGGCCAAAGCCTTCCGTCAGAGCAGAATGGGCATAACCGGCTGAATGATCAAAGTTATTGGAGCCAACGTGCTCCAGCATCAGCCTCTTGAAAAGCGACAGCTCTTCATTGGACAGGCGTGGAGTTGCCAGAGCGGCAACTCCCTCGCCACCTTTGAGGCGACTTGCGACGAATTCAAGTGCTTCGTCCCAGGTAGCTTCGGTCAGTCTGCCATACTTACGGATCAAAGGAGTTGTCAAACGTTTATCACTGTTGATGAATTGATAACCAAAACGGCCACGAACGCAGAGTTGTCCCTTATGAAAGCCCTGATTTTCATCATACAGTGTTGTCAGTACCTTGTTGTCCTTGACCCCCAAAGTCAGGTTACAACCGGTGCCGCAGTAGCCACATACCGATTTCTGCTTTGTGAGTGACCAGAAGCGGGCCTTGAATTTGAAAGGGCGAGCCAGCAGAGAGCCGACCGGACAGACAGAGATGCAAGAACCACAGAATTCACAATTGAGCGCGTCTTCAAACTCGCAACCGATTTTCGTCTCAATACCACGGTTAACGAACGTAAGAGCACCGAAGGAGACTATTTCGTCGCAGATGCGTGCACATTTGCCGCACAGTACGCAACGGTTCATGTCACGCTCTATAAGAGGATTATTGTAATCGATTTCGTGCTGGAATTTTTCATCACTGAAACGATTGGCGTTAACTTTGTACTCATAGGTAAGATTCTGCAAATCACAATCACCTGCCTTATCGCAGATCGGGCAGTCGATGGGGTGATTGAGCAACAGGAGTTCAAGAACCATCTTGCGGGCTTTGATGATTTCGGGTGTAGAGGTGCGGATGATCATTCCTTCGGTTGCCGGTGTCGTACAGGCCGGAATCTGGCGCCCCTTCATCTGCTCGACTTCCACCAAGCACATGCGGCAGGCTCCAAACGGCTTCAATTTATTATCGTGGCACAGTATCGGGATCTTGATCCCGTTCAACTTGGCCGCCTCATAAATTGTAGCGTTTTTTGGGGCAGTAACATGCTTATCGTCAATTGTAAGATTAACCATCTCAACCTCTGTTCCGTGAGTTTGACCGTTTATTGTAATTAAAATTCTATTCAAGCGCCATGAAACGGCAGGCGTCATAACATGACTTGCACTTGGTGCACTTTTCCTTGTCCAAAACGGCCAACTGTCCCTTTTCCCATATGATCGCGTCGACCGGACAGGCTTTTTTACAGGCACCGCACTTTACGCACTTATCTTCTACGACCTGCCATAATAGAAGCTCCTTGCAGCAATTGGAAGGGCAACGCTTATCGTTAATGTGTGCTTCATACTCATCGCGGAAATAGTTAATGGTGGAGAGTATCGGATTAGGAGCTGTTTGTCCAAGCCCACAGAGTGATGCTTTCTTGATAGCAATACCGAGATCCTGAAGTGTTGCAATATCTGTTGGTTCACCGCGTCCCTCTGTAATGCGTTCAAGGATGTCAAGCATGACCTTAAGACCAATTCGGCAGGGAACGCACTTGCCGCAGGACTCCATCCTGGTGAAATTGAGGAAGAAGCGTGACACGTCGACCATACAGGTGGTTTCATCCATGACAACCAGACCACCCGACCCCATCATGGCGCCAGCCTTGATTAGTGAATCGTAGTCGACTGGTGTGTCCAGAATTTCTGCCGGGATACAGCCGCCTGATGGGCCACCAGCCTGTACTGCCTTGAATTTACGGTTGTTGGCGATGCCTCCGCAGACGTCATAGATGACCCCGCGGATTTTCATACCGGCCGGAACTTCTACCAGTCCGGTATGCTTGACTTTTCCGGTAACGGCAAAAATCTTGGTGCCTTTGGTCGTCTCGGTACCAAGTGAGGCGTACCAATCCCCCCCTTTGTTAATTATGTGGCGGACATTACCAAAAGTTTCCACGTTATTAATGTTGGTCGGTTTCCCCCACAGACCGCGTACTGCCGGGAATGGCGGACGGGGACGACTCATGCCGCGATGCCCCTCGATGGAGGCCATCAGAGCAGTCTCTTCACCACAGACAAAAGCACCAGCTCCCATCTTGATACGCATGTCGAAATCGAAACCCCAACCTTGAATATTTTTGCCCAGATAGCCATCTCGGTAACAGACATCAATGGCGTGCTGGAGACGCTGGACAGCCAGCGGATATTCGGCCCGGACATAAACGTAACCAAAGTCGCAACCGATGGCATAGGCAGCGATCATCATCCCCTCAATGATGCAATAGGGGTCACCTTCGAGAAGTGACCTGTCCATGAACGCACCTGGGTCACCCTCATCGGCATTGCAGATCAGATACTTGTGATCACCGGGGGATGCTTTGCAGAAGGACCATTTCATACCGGTGGGAAAACCTCCGCCACCTCGTCCGCGCAGGCCCGATTTCTTGACTTCTTCTATAACCTCTTCTGGTTTCATACTCTTGATGCATTTCTCGATCGCTTTGAACCCGTCTTCTTCTTTATAGGCATCAATACTGTCCGGATCAATCTGGCCGCAACCGGTCATCACTACGCGCATCTGGGCATCGACAAACTGGTTATAGTAAGGCTTGGCCTTTCTTTTCTCCATAGTTGTCTGCTTGACGATATGCTCGTCAATGATCTTTTCGACCTCTTCCGGCTTGACAAAGTCGTAGGTCACACGCCCTTGCTCAGGGGTGATGATGTCAACCAGAACATCATTTGCACACAGACCGCGACAGCCGGTCTTGATGACATCGCAACGCTTGCCGACGACTGCGTTAAGACCTTTTTCCGCGAGATGCTTTACAAAGGCCGTTTCAACCTCTTTTGCACCCATCGAAACTCCACCTGTGCCCTGGCAGATCAGAATTTTTATTCCTGCGTTTTCGCTCATGACTCTATTGTCCCTTGCTGAATAGTTTCGGGCTACGTTCTATTTCAGTGGTCTCCGGCTGTAGTCGGCTACTATTTCATCGACCTTTTGCACCGTCATACCACCGTAAGTGGAATCATTAACCATTGCCAGCGGCGCCATACCACATGCTCCCAGACATGCTACCTTCTCGAATGTAAAACGCAGGTCGGGGGTCGTTTCGGCGTGACCGATGTGCAGCTTGTCAAAGAAAGTTTCCACGATGCGCGGAGCTCCTTGAACATGGCAGGCTGTTCCGACGCAAACCCTGATGATGAACTTGCCACGTGGCTTGAGATGAAACTGGGCATAAAAAGTTAAAACACCATATATCTGGCTCGGATAGACATTCAGCCGCTCGGCAACATGATCAGCCACTATACGGGGGATATAGCCATACTCATCCTGAACGCCCTGAAGCACCGGCATCAAGTTGCCAGGAATATCAATGTATTTGTCGATTACTGCATCGGCAATGGAAAGATCTATTTCCGGCTCCTGCTCTGCTGCCTGCTGTGCTGCTACGTTACTCATGCGCCCCATCTCCTTTGAATCGTGCGGAGTTATCTGTCAATTTCACCCAGAACAATGTCCAAGGTTCCGATTACAGCCACAAGATCAGCCACCATCGAACCCAGGCACATCTTTTCTATGGCCTGCAGGTTTATAAACGAAGGCGGGCGGATCCTCAAACGCTCCGGCTTGTTGCCTCCGTCGCTGACGATATAGAACCCCAATTCACCCTTGGGGGCTTCGACTCCCTGATACACCTCACCCTCCGGGGCCGGAAAACCCTCTGAAGCGATCTTAAAGTGGTGGATCAATCCTTCAATGCTATTATAGACGTTTTCTTTCGGCGGGTAGCAGACCTGCGGACAGTCGGCCAGCACCGGACCGGGCTTGAGTCTGTCAAGCGCCTGTCTGACAATCTTGCAGGCTTCACGCATCTCGATCAGGCGCACCTTGTAACGATCAAAGGTGTCACAGTTTTCTCCCACCGGTATCTGGAACTGATACTTGTCATAGCCACTGTAAGGGTTGTCCCGGCGCAAATCCCAATCGACACCGGAACCGCGCAAAGCAGGACCGGTAACACCAAAATCGACGGCGTCCTCGGCCGAGATGACACCATTCCCGACTGTGCGCTTGAGCCAGATCGGGTTGGTTGTCAAAAGCCCCTCATACTGATCAAGATAGCCAGGCATGACGTCGACAAAGTCGCCGACTTTTTTTGCAAACTCATCGGGCACATCCTGTGAAAGACCACCGACACGGAAGAAGTTGGACGTCATGCGGGCACCGGAGATCAGTTCATAGATTTCCATAACCGTTTCGCGCTCACGGAATGCATAGATAAAAACGGTCATGGCACCGATATCGAGAGCATGGCATGCTATCCAGACCAGATGAGACTCAAGTCGGGTCAGTTCCGCCATGATTATCCTGATCGTTTCAGCACGTTCCGGCACCTCAACTGCCATCAGTTTCTCTACTGCCAGAATATAGCCCAGGTTGTTGCTCATTGGCGCCAGATAGTCAAGACGGTCGGTCAGCGGAAGGATCTGGTGGTAGGTACGGTACTCGGATAGTTTTTCAATACCGCGATGCAAATAGCCGATGTGCGGGGTAATCTTTGTGATCACCTCGCCGTCCAGCTCGAGAACGAGTCTCAAAACCCCGTGTGTACTGGGGTGTTGCGGACCCATGTTCAATGTCATTGTTTCAGTAGTAGCCATGTATCGCCTCTTCTATGATCGAAATGCAAAAACGAATTGGGAAACTATGACAAACGCCCTTTGTAGGGGTCACGGTCCGGCCCCTGCAGAGGATAGTCCTTTCGAAGCGGATGGCCGATCCAATCGTCAGTCATGAGGATGCGCCTAAGATCCGGGTGCTTGTCAAAAGTGATACCGAACAGGTCATAAACTTCTCGCTCCAGCCAGTTAGCCGTCCTCCACACCTGTGTGGCACTGGGAACGCAGCAATCTACCTCGGAAACCACCGTCTTGATCCTCAGACGATCCTTGTTGGGGATCGAGTAGAGCAGATATACCATCATGAAGCGATCTTCCTTTTTCCCCAGGTAGTCGATTGCAGTCAGATCAGTCAACAGGTTGTACTGAAGCGACTGCTTAAGGAACGAAAGGATATCAATAATGGCATCCTTGGCTACAGTCACCGTCACTTCTCCCCTGAATTCGACTATGTTGATGATCGAAGAGGTGAATTTTTCTTTAAGCTTGATTACAGCACGATTATTCTCAGCCATGATAACCAACCCTTTTTCTGGGATTTGAGGTTGCAACTGTTCGCAAATGAAAATCAGGCGGGGACCGACTCGATCCTGTTGCCTTGACCGATCGAAGAACCGAAGGAGTTCTTATCGTTCCAGATCTTGTCCTGAAGCTTGAGAAGGCCAAAGAGTAACGCCTCGGGACGTGGAGGACATCCGGGAATATACACATCTACCGGAAGCGCTTCGTCGATACCCTGAACAACACTGTAGGTATCAAAGATTCCCCCCGAGCAGGCACAGGCACCCATGGCTATCACCCATTTGGGTTCCGGCATCTGCTCATAAACTGTCTTGATTACCGGGAGCATCTTCTTGGTAACTGTTCCGGCAATGATGATGCAGTCAGACTGGCGTGGAGAAGCACGGAAAATGATGCCGAAGCGGTCCAGGTCATTGTGGGAGGCGCCGGTAGCCATCATCTCAATGGCACAGCAGGCCAAACCGAACGTCATCGGCCAGATGGACGACTTTCTGGACCAGTTGACCAGCTTGTCAAGCGATGTAGTGATAATATTTTCGCCAAGCGGATTCTCTACTCCCATTCCAGTGCTCCTTTTTTCCACACGTAAATATAACCGACAAAGAGGATCACAATAAAGAGACCCATTTCGACCAGACCGAACAGACCGAGTTTCTTGTAGAGGATCGCCCAAGGATAGAGGAACACCGCCTCGATATCGAACAGGATGAAAAGCACTGCAATCATGTAAAACTTGATCGAAAAACGCTCACGAGCTGTTCCTACCGGCTCGCAACCGCTTTCATAAGGGGAGAGTTTGAGTGCGGAGCTTTTTTTCGGGCCGATAATTGATGAGAAAACAAGCGAGCATAGCCCGAAGCCGACCGCTACGATCACCAGTAATAATATTGGTAAATATGCACCGAGCATTGACAACCCTCCTTACTACTTACGGTATACTGTATACAAAACGCAGCGAAAATAGGGTATTTGAGATCCTTTGTCAACCGTTTTTTTTCAGGGAAACATATTTCACGAATTCGTCCTCAACGTACTAAATTTCAAACAAAATTGCCCATTTACCCTTGACATTTCTGCATTTGGCATGCTAATAATCGCGTATCTGAATCCATGTGTAATTTTAAAATATTAAGGAGCTTCCACCATGAACCATACTCGTTCCAGCCTGCTTTTCGAGAAAGCCAAAGGTGCCATTCCTGGTGGTGTCAACAGTCCTGTCCGGGCCTTCAAATCTGTCGGGGCCGACCCGCTGTTCATTAAAAAAGCAGCCGGCTGCTACATCTATGACGAGGATGACAATTCTTTCGTGGATTATGTCGGCTCCTGGGGGCCGATGATTGTCGGGCACTGCCACCCTGATGTGGTTTCCGCGGTCCAGAAAACCATGGAGAGCGGTGCCAGCTTTGGCGCTCCCACCGAGCGTGAGGTGACCCTTGCCAACATGGTCATCGAAGCGGTACCCTCTATCGAAATGGTACGCATGGTAAGCTCCGGCACCGAGGCGACCATGAGCGCCATCCGCCTGGCCCGTGGCTATACCGGCCGGGATAACATTTTGAAATTCTCCGGCTGCTATCATGGCCATGCCGATGCCCTGCTTGTCAAAGCCGGTTCCGGCGCCGCCACTTTTGGAGTGCCCGACTCTCCCGGCGTGCCGGCTGACTTTGCCAAACACACTCTGACCGCAGAATTCAATTCGCTTGAATCGGTCAAGGAGTTGGTTGCCGCGAATAAAGATTCTATCGCCTGCATCATCGTCGAGCCGCTGGCTGGTAACATGGGCACCGTCCCGCCCCGAGAGGGGTTTCTGGAAGGGCTGCGGGAAATCTGTACCAACGAAGGGATCATACTGATCTTCGATGAGGTCATGTCCGGCTTCAGGGTCGCTTACGGCGGCGTTCAGGAATTGTGCGGCGTAACACCCGACATGACCACTCTGGGCAAGATCATCGGCGGCGGTCTGCCAGTAGGCGCTTTCGGCGGCAGACGCGATATCATGGAAAAGCTTTCCCCCTCCGGTGGGGTTTATCAGGCCGGCACCCTGTCCGGCAATCCGCTGGCTATGTCGGCCGGGATCGCAACCCTGAATATCCTGAAACAACCCGGCTTTTACCAGACACTTGAAGAGAAGAGCCGTATGGTTGCGGAAGGCATCACAAAGGCAGCCGCAGACGCAGGCTACCCGATCTTCTCCACCCGTGTCGGCAGCATGTTCTGCGCCTTCTTCAGCAAGTCAGAGGTCTTCGATTGGCCGACCGCTTCGCAGTGTGACACAAAGGCCTTTGCAAAGTACTTCCTCGGCATGCTGGATGAGGGCATCTATCTGGCCCCCTCCCAATTTGAGACCGCTTTTGTCTCGGCCGCCCACAACGAAGCCGACATCGAAAAGACCATCGCCGCAGCTACAAAGTGTTTCAAGGTGATTGCATAAATAATGCTGCTCTCGCCTTGATAGGCCTGGCAGCCTGAATCGGCCAGAAAGTCCCGTTGCGCTGCAAATTCTACTCCTTCTGCAATTATGCTGAAACCGAGGCTCTGGTCAGCGCAATGGTCGTTCTTGCGATAGCGGCATCGTTTGGGGTACTGAGAACGTCACGGACAACTGGTAAGTTTTCAATTTGAGAATGCGGGGGGAGGCTTTCCAACGACCTCCTCTTCCGAGTAACCGCATATTCCGGTGAAAGCGCGGTTGACCCGCAGCATTAAGTCACACTTTACCCACAAAGCGTTCTCCGCCGGCATAAACCTCCTGCACGTTCCCAGAAAGAACTAAACGCTCCAGCAATTTACCCTCCACGTCACCAATGTCTTCAACTACTTGAAAATCGGCCCTCTTGCCGACCTCCAGCGAACCACAATGTGCAGAGATACCAAGTGCTAAAGCGCCACCAATGGTGGCCATCCGAAAAAGGTCAGCCGGAGCCAGATCGTGAGGAAAGGCATCCAGAGCATAACGCATCTCGTCCCACATGGAGAGTGAATCATTACTGGCCAATGAATCAGTACCCAGGGCAAGCGGAATGCCAAACTTCTTGAACAGAGGAACCGGAGCGCGCCCCACATCAAGACGCTCATTGCTGCGGGGACAGAGTGCTATGCTGCTGCCTCGCTCCTTAAGAATCCGCACATCGGCCGGAGTCACATGGACGCAATGTACCGCCAGCGTAGTCGGAGTAAGTAATTCATGACGATCCAGCAGCTTGATGGAACTACAGTGACGTGGTGGCACAAGGTTGCTTTCCCAACCGACAAATGGGTAGAAATCTGTAGCCAGAGGTCCGCTTGAATCAAAGATGAATTCGGTCTCGGCGGCAGATTCCGAGATGTGAATTGCCAATGGCAGCCCGTGCGAGGCGGCAGTTTCAACAATCCTGGGCAGATACTCCTCGCATGTGGTATAGGGTGTGTGTGGAGAGAGGCCTGTCGTCATAGCCCCCATTTCATGTGATGTCACAGCTGAAACGGCACCGTTGAGTTTCCCCTCGAATCTGGTCTTTTCCTGCCCCAAAACTTCAAAATAGAGCCGGCCAGTCAGTGAAGATTCTTTGTAGAGCGTTGCCAAAGCCGGGTTGGCGAGAATTTCACCAATCGCTGTAGTGCCGGATTCCAGACACATCCGCATCCCTTCATGTACTGACGGAGGATAATCGTCAGGTGTCAATCCACGTGCAATCTTGATCAAGCGGATGATCCAGTCTGTGAAAGCACGAGGATGGTAATCGATAGTGGTACGCAGACGCCAGGCGGGAAAGTGGGTCAGCTCCAGGTGCGTATGGGCATTGACAAAACCGGGAATAATTGCACAGCCGGGGTATTCAACAACAGGGCAGGAGAGCACTCGGCGCACTTCCGGCAATGTGCCAACCGCAGCCACCATGCCGTTCCGCACTAAAATAGCCCCGCCGGCAACAGGTGGGATATCGGGGTTAATCAGCCAGGAAGAAGCATGTATTACAGGATTGGTCATGTCCCCCCCTTTTGCATCGGAACCACACACAAATAATTTTTCAAACAAAAAAATAGATTTTTACACGACAACATATTAACGTGGTGACAGGCATTGTGTATAGTGAATATTATTACATTCAGAAAGGGCAGAAAATGGAGAACATCATTGGCAGTAAGAGGATGGGAGAAATAATTAAGACGGAGCTGACAAAGCTGTTAACCGTAATGGAGAGGGGATATTCACCCTTTGAGCAGGCTGTCAGAACGATGAACGTCTCTGTTTGCGAAGCTTTCAAACAGTCTGGTACGTTAGCTCCGGTTATGTTTGCGCCGGGAACGAGAACTATCGAGCCTAACCGGGAGATAGCCGATGCGTTTCCAAATTCTATTTCCGCATCAAGAAATATCATCTTGTCAGCCTCAGAGACTTTAACCGCAGCTGAATCATGCAAAAGAGTTGCGGTGCTGTTTTCCGGCGGTCCTGCGGCAGGTGGCCACAACGTTGTAGCAGGTCTCAAACAGATCTTGGGACCGACTAACACATTGCTGGGGGTAAAGGCGGGCCCGAAGGGTTTATTGAAGGGAAATATGTTTGAAATAACAGATGAACATGTCATGCAGATCATGAACACCGGAGGATTTGACTTCCTCGGTACCGATAGAACGAAAATAGAGAAACCTGACGATATTGACAAAGTCAAAAATGTATGCCGTGAACAGAATATTGACGCCATAGTTATTATCGGGGGAGATGATTCCAACACCAACGCCGCTTTATTGGCCGAAAAACTATTTTATAATGTCAAAGAGGATGGCAGTGGTGTTCAAGTAATCGGTGTGCCCAAAACCATCGACGGCGATTTGCAGCTTGGGGACGATTTGCCGATTTCATTCGGTTTTGACACAGCCACCAAAATTTACGCCGAGAAAGTGGGCAATCTTTTGCGCGATACGGCCTCTTCACTAAAATACTGGCATTTTGTTCGACTGATGGGACGATCCGCCTCGCACGTAACTCTGGAAGTCGCTTTGCAGACGCACCCCACCATTACGCTGATATCCGAAGAGGTTCGGGAGCGGGATATACCTCTGTCAGAAATAGTTGATATTATCGCTCGCATTGTTATAGAACGATCCAAAAAAGGGTTGAATTACGGTGTCGTTCTTGTCCCGGAAGGATTAATCGAGTTTATCCCCGGCTTTACAACCATGATTGATGATTTGAATGACAAAATGTCACAATTCAAAGAGGAATTAGGCGGGAAAAATATAAGGGAGCAACTGTTATTCGTGTATTCGAAGTTGAGTCAAAGCCACGGTGAACTTCTGGAATCCTTGCCTGAATCCATTAAATACATGTTGATGGCTGATCGTGACGAACATGGCAATTTGCCGGTTTCAAAAATTGAAACCGAAATAATGCTCAGTAATGCGGTTAAAGCAAGGCTTAAAGAATTGGACGGAAATGTGAAGTTTGAATCCTTGAATCATTTTTTTGGTTATGAAGCGCGTTGTGGCGCATCGACCCTGTTTGATTCATCCTACACCTATAATCTGGGGGCAACTGCAGGTTCACTGATTTTGGATGGCCGCACCGGCTATATGGCAAGTTTAACGGATCTTGACAAGGGTGCCAAACCACTGGGAATACCTATTGCCAGCTTGCTTGACATAGAAATGCGCAAGGGGCAACCGGCAAAAGTAATTGAAAAAGCGCTCGTTAAACTGGATTCCCCGGCATTCTTGTACCTTCAGTCCAGAAGAAGGCTCTGGGCAGAAAACGACCACTCCAGTTCCCCTGGACCGGTTCAGTTCTGGGGGCCGACCTCCCGGCATATGCCAAAGACAGTGGCACTCAACAGGGAATATAATTCTTTGGATTTTAAATTTGATGCGGGCGAGTGATCGTTATCAGAATCTGATAAGCAGACCGCCCCACGACAAACCGCCACCGAAACCCATGGCCAGCACGAGATGGCCAGGTTTGATAGTGCCGTTGCGCAGGTTTTCGTCCATCACCAGCGCCACAGAAGCAGCCGAGGTGTTGCCGCAACGATCGAGGTTAAGCAGAAAGCGTTCCTTGGGGAAAGCGCTTCTCTTTGAGATAAAATCAATCATGCGCACATTAGCCTGATGCGGAATAATGTAATCCAGATCAGCAGGGGAGATGCCGGCTTTTGCACAGAGAGTGTTGATGATTTCAGGTATAACGTCGGTGGCGAATACATAAACCTGTTTTCCTGCCATCTGGAAATAGGTCTCACGGGCAGCAATCGTCTCGACCGTGACCGGTTTGCGCGAGCCTGACGATGGAACCTGGATCAGCGGCCAACCTTTGCCATCACTGCGCATATAGGTATGCTGGATGCCGGTCGATTCATCGTCGCCGGCTCTCAGAATGACGGTTCCTGCACCGTCGCCAAAGAGAAAACAGCTGTTCTTGTCGTTGAAATCGAGGATTTTGGAGTAGGTATCGGCTCCAATGGCCATAACGGTTTTGTATTTTCCGCACTTTATGAAGTTATCGGCTGTCTCCAGAGCATAAACGAAGCTGGAGCAGACCGCGTTGACATCAAAGGCAAATGCATTTTTTGCTCCGATATTTTCTTGTACCATGCAAGCCGTAGCCGGCAGGCTCATGTCCGGAGTGGATGTGCCAAGAATGATACAATCGATCTCAGAGGCATCAATAGCGGCTCCTTCCAGTGCATTCCTGGCGGAGATGGTGGCTAGATCGGAAGTTGCCTGGTCTGCATGGGCAAAACGCCTCTCGCGAATGCCGGTACGGGAGAATATCCACTCATCTGCATTTTCTACCAGATAATCAAAATGGCTGTTTGGTATTACCCTGTCCGGCAAACATGAGCCGCTGCCGATGATTTTTGAAACTATCATTGTCTCTCCAGTTCCATTCGTCCGGGACGACTGTTTTTCATTCAGAATAAAGCTTTTTAGTTTTATCACAAAATAACGTCGTTTGTCAATATGAATGGTATCGTGGTATCGCGTGAATGACTTCCTGGGCTTCGCCCTTTGACGAGTCGTTATTCTAGTCAATATCCTTAGAGCGTACTGTCCAAACCTTGATTCCCTTTTCCCGGGCAACGGCTCTGAGACGCTTCAGGAACCGTTCGTCATTTTCATTTCGCATAATCATCAGGACACCCGGTTTTAGACCGGTGCTTTGGGCGTAATACAGGGCCTGGCCGATTGATTCAGCCCATTTGGGAGCATATTCCACCTCAACGGCATACTCCCTCGTCAGACAGTCCGCCCGCGTACCATCAGGCAGACGGTATTCCATTGTACCGTTATGTCTGTCGCACCACCATTTCTGGTAATCCTTTTCACGTAACGGAGCATGGCTACAACCGGAGAGTAAAGAGAACAGAAGAAGAAAAAGCAGGTAGTGTTTAGAATTGCTCAGGATTTCATCTCCTCTCCTTCTCTCCTCCGATCAAGCTCCACTGCCGCATACGCCGAATGATTGTGAATTGATTCAAAATTTTCGGTCTCTACAGAAAACCAGATGATGTTATCTATCGCTGCAAGGCGGGAGTAAGCTTCGCGCACCATGTCCTCCACGAATCGGGGGTTTTCGTAGGCCTGCTCTGTGACGTATTTCTCGTCCTCACGTTTGAGCAACGAATAGAGTGGACTGGATCCGCACTGCTCGATCAACTCCACCAGATCCTCGATCCAGATAAAGTCGCGGTAGCGGACCCGCACCGTCATAATGCTGCGCTGATTATGAGCTCCGAAGCGGGAAAGTTCCTTGCTGCAGGGGCACAGCGAGGTGAGCGGCACCTTGATGCCAAGTACGAAATCGAGGGTCTCAGTCATCGAAGCGCTGAATTCACAAATATACTCCATCAGACTTTTAGCGCCGGATACCGGAGCCGGCTTGTCGATAAAATAGGGGAACTGGATCTCCAGATGGGCACTGGCCGATCCAAGCTTGGTCTTCATCTCTTCCAGGATAGTCTCCAGCTTGTCCAGCGCAATCTGCTCCCGGTGCCGGTTGAGGATCTCCACAAAGCGACTCATGTGAGTGCCCTTGAAGTGATGCGGCAGATCTACGTACATATTGATACTGGCAACCGTATGCTGCAATGTGCGATTCTTGTCCATAACCACGATGGGATAGGTGATGTCCTTGACACCCACCTTGGCGATCGGTATCCGGCGGTGGTCGGGGCGTTTCTGCATATCCGGCATACCGGATTGTGGTTTCGTTGTGCGGGTTCGCAGCATGAGAAAATTCCTGTAATAGACGTTCATTCCCGATCATCGTGAAGATCCAGCAAACGCTCAATCTCCAGCCAGATTCCATCACGTCCGTCCCTGGAAAGGGCTGAGAACGGCAGAAGTATTCCGTTGTCACGCTTTATGGCAACAGCAATGATCGTCTTCTGTTTAGCTATTTCATTCTTTGAAAGCTTATCACATTTGGTCAACACAATGATCGGAGAGATATTGTACATATCCAGCCAGCGCAACATCTGCAAATCGCCGTCGGATGGCACGCGGCGGATATCCAGAATCAACACCACCGCCTTGAGACTCTCCCTTGAGGCAAGATAGACCTCAATCATCGGCCCCCACTGTTTACGAAGTTCGGGAGGAGCCTTGGCATAACCATAGCCGGGCAGGTCAACCAGGGTAAGAATGCCATTGATAGCGAAAAAATTGATCAGCTGTGTCCGGCCGGGTGTCGAACTGGTGCGTACCAGATTCTTGCGCCCCGCCAGCACATTGATCAGCGAGGACTTCCCGACATTTGAGCGCCCTACGAAAGCAACCTCCGGCAAACCTGGCGGCGGATAGTCTTTCGTTTTAGCCGCACTCTTCACAAAATCAGCCTGATGCACATTCATGGATTCATCCCCTCGGATGGCGGATTAAAAGTGTCTTTATGCCTCGTGATTCAAGCGATTAATTGTACCGTGTTACATTTCCGAATAAATATTGCAATTAGCCTGTGGCATTTGAAACAAATTTGTGATATATGTCAGCAGCTGTTATTACTGTGTTCCTCTTACCTGTTTTCGACGGGTTTTCATGACGGCATCCTCTCTTGACATAGCTCTGTTTACGATATCTGATCAAACTCCTCACGAAGGACAACGTAATGACGGTCTCTGTAGGCACATGCCTGTTCTCTCTGACCCCGAGTATGGCTGCTGCCCCGCCATTCAGAATATTGCCGTGATTCGCTTCGGCACACCGCTGATGAAATACGGGCCCTGCTGTCCGAAAACATAACCACACCAAAGGAGGAGTCAAACATGGAAAGCGTGAACGCCAAAGACCGTCATGGCCACACCCCGCTGATCAAGGCATCCAAAGAGGGAGTAAAAGACTTTGTGCAGGATCTGCTGCATCGCGGTGCCGACATCTCCGCCAGCAGCGACAAAGGCAAAACAGCACTCCACTATGCTTCTGCAAACGGACACACCGAGATCGTCAAAATGCTGCTGGAGAAAGGGTCCGATCCGGATGCCCGCGACCGCGAAGGGCATACCCCGCTGATGATGGCCGCTATCTACGGATGTAACCAGACGGTACAGGCTCTTTTGGAAGGGGGCGCTAACCCTTCGCTCAAGACTCCATTGGGTAACACCGCCAGTCGCTACGCCGAAAACAATGAACACCCGCTGGCAACCGCTCTGCTGAAGAAAGCAGAACGGGCCAAGCATGGCACCGCCTAGTCGGGGATCACATTCAAACGCTCTTTTCGCTAAACCATTTATGAGACGCCCTGCGGGGCGTCTCGTGTTTCGAGAGAATACTATGATGTTCTTAGTCGCTTCTCATCCAGCAGCATATCTGCCGCCAACAGCAGGACCCCCACGCAGATCAGTGAATCGGCAACGTTGAAGGCCGGCCAATGGTGCCGGTACCAATGGAAATCCAGAAAGTCAATTACCTCGCCAATCCGTACCCGGTCGATCAGGTTTCCGACCGCTCCCGAAAAAATCATCGCCAGAGAAACCTGGGCCAGCTTCTGGTCGTCACGCAGTTTGCGATACGCAATCAGGATGACGAGTGCCGCAACGATTGAAACCGTGATAAAAAACGGAAGACGCCAGGATGCGCTGGAAAGAAAGCTGAAGGCCGCGCCTTTATTACGGACATATGTAACGTGAAAAAAATTTTCAAAGACCCGGATCGAGTCGTACAACCGCATACTACCGTCGATATATATTTTGGTGATCTGGTCTGCGATCACACCAGCGATGGAAATAATTATCAGGCGGGCATATCGGGAATTCATCGGTCGTTTCCGTGCAGTCTCGGGACGCCTTCATCAAAAGCATCTTCGGGTGGGATGATGGAGACACGGTTGCGTCCGTTGTTTTTTGAGTTGTACAGGCTGCGGTCCGCCAGATCGACCAGCATCTCCCAACTATCATAGCCGTTTTCTTCAACCTGGCTGGCAACACCGCAACTCATGGTGACAAAACCAAATGGACTTTTATCGTGGAGAATGTTCAGTGCGGTAAAGCTGGCCAAGATGCGATCCGCAAGAATCAGCGCTCCATATAGCGTTATTTCCGGCAGCAGCATCAGAATCTCTTCGCCACCATAGCGATAGAGCCGGTCACATTTACGGATACTCGCCAGCAGGTGCCCTGAAACCTGCCGAAGGGCTTCATCTCCAGCTTGATGGCCATAGGTGTCGTTATAGCGCTTAAAATAATCAATGTCGAAGAGCGCAACGGCGTACGTACGGTTGTAACGAACAGCCTGAAGATGGGTATGTTCGAGATCGACCTCCATAGCCCGCCGGTTACCGAGCCCGGTAAGCGCATCGATCATCGAGAGCGATTTTAGCTGTGCGTTGGCCAGTTGCAGTTCCTGAGTCCTTTCTGTAACCGAGTGCTCTATTATATCCCGCTGTTTCTCGAAAATCTGAAAATGTGCTTTTGCCAGGTCTGTCTGGGTGAGCAGCCCCAGAAGATGTCCTGTCCCGCTTACGACGGGCAGATGGCGAATCTTCTGGGCAGATGAAATTACCAGAGCTTCAAACAGTGTTGTATCCCTGGTAACAGTTGCCACTGGCGTAGACATGACATCCGAGACCCGAACCGGACATGGAGTTTTGCCGAACATGAATTGCCCCATCAAGCGTACGATGTCCCGCTCGGTAATTATACCGACCGGTAAATCGCTCTCAATGACAACCACACAGGAATTGTGGCTTTCTATCATTTTCTGGATGACATCAATAAGGTTGGCATCCGTTGAAATTACAGCCACATCGGCGGTCATAAGTTCCCCGGCAAAAATATCAATGGTCATGTCCGCTTCCTCAGTTTGTTTCACGTCCCGTTTCACCCCTGCCTTACTGCAGCAGAGCATTTGGGACAGATGGCTGGATGTCCGGCATCCGAACCCAGTTCCTCGCTGTAGCACCAGCAGCGTTCGCATTTCTCACCCGGTGCGGCAGTCACCTGAATCTTCAGCCCTTCAAAAGTTTCAGATGCCCAGAATTCACCATCGATTTCACGTGTCGTTGCTGCTTTTGATACGATGAAAATATTTTTCAGCTCGGTTTCATATCCATGCAGGAAGCCAAGCAGTTCTTGTGGCGCCGTGATGTAAACAGCAGCATCCAGCGAATGGCCGATTAACTTTGCAACACGGGCCAGCTCCAGCGCCTTGGAAACATCCGAACGTACCTTTATGATGCGATCCCAACGGGCCTCCAGCGTGACGTCCTTCCACTCCGGATGCAAAGCGGGGAAAACAGCCAGGTGTACACTCTCTTCACGCTGTCCCGGAATGAACTGCCAGACTTCGTCGGAGGTGAAGGCGAGCACCGGCGCCAAGAGCCGTACCAGCGTATCAAGTATGGTGTACATGACGGTCTGTGCGCTCAAACGCTCCAGCGAGCCGGCCCTGCTGGTGTACATGCGGTCCTTGAGTATGTCCAGATAGAAAGAGCTCATCTCTACAGTGCAGAAGGCATTGACGTCCTGATAGATCACATGAAATCCGAGTTCCTGATAGGCGGTAAGAACCCGCTCTTTAAGCAGTTCCAGCTGATGCAGGGCCCAGCGATCGATCTCCGGCATATCGGTATGCGATATTTTCTGTGTAGCAGGATCGAAGTCACTGATATTACCAAGGATGTAGCGGCAGGTGTTGCGGATACGACGATAGGCCTCTGCTATGCGGGTCAGAATTTCCTGTGAGATGCGGGTGTCGTCTCGATAGTCCATGGCTGCCACCCAAAGGCGCAGAATGTCTGCGCCGAACTTCTTGATGACGTCCTCCGGAGCCACCACATTCCCCACGGACTTGCTCATCTTGCGCCCCTGGCCATCCAGGACGAAACCGTGAGTTAAGACGCTCCTGTATGGTGCCACCCCCCGCGTACCGACACTCTCCAAAAGCGACGAGTGAAACCAGCCACGGTGCTGATCGCTCCCTTCCAGGTACATGTCGGCCGGTGAACGCAGCCTGGGGTTTGGTTCCAGCACAGCGGCATGTGATACACCGGAATCGAACCATACATCAAGTATGTCGTTCTCCTTTTCGAAGTTTGACGCCCCGCATTTCGGGCATATAGTCCCGGCCGGCAGCAGTCTCTCAGCCTCCCAGTCAAACCACACATCAGCGCTATGCTCTTTGAAAAGAGCAGCGACATGATCCATGATGGCACCGTCGGCATTGTATTCACCACACTCCTTGCAGGAAAAGGCGGTGATCGGAACACCCCAGCTGCGCTGGCGCGAGACACACCAGTCGGGACGGTTTTCGATCATGCCGTAGATTCGCTCACGCCCCCATTTCGGGATCCATTGCACCTTGTCAATGGCTTCCAAAGCCTTATTTCGCAGATCGTTGGTTTCCATGCTTATAAACCACTGCTCTGTGGCACGGAAGATGATCGGTTTCTTGCAGCGCCAACAGTGCGGGTAAGAGTGACTGATTTTGCTGTTCTGAAGCAGGGCGCCCACCTCGGTCAGCTTGTCGATAACACTCTGATTGGCGTCGAACACGAACTGTCCGCCGAAAAACTCCAGATTCTGGATGTATCTGCCGTGGTTGTCGACCGGGTTGTAGATCTCCAACCCTTCAACAAGAGCCAGCTGATAGTCTTCCTGACCATGCCCCGGGGCAGTGTGGACGCAACCGGTGCCGGCCTCCAGCGTAACATGCTCTCCCAGAAGAATAATAGAGTCCCGATCATAGAAGGGGTGCTTGCAACGTTTACGCTCCAGCACACCGGCCTTGAATGTGGTTATAACCGAACCGGCAAGCGAAGTTGCCATCAGAAAGCTGTCTTTCAGACCTTCAGCCACTATCAGAACACCCTTTTCCGTCTCCAGCGCCACATAGTCGAATTCAGGATGCAGGGCCAACGCCAGGTTGGCAGGAATCGTCCAGGGGGTGGTAGTCCATATCACGATGTAAGCCTGTTTACCGGCCAAGGCCGGGATTGACACGGAAATGTCATCCATCAGGGCAAAACGGACAAAGACCGACGGCGAGGTGTGGTCGGCGTATTCCACTTCGGCTTCGGCCAGGGCGGTTACGCAGGAAGAACACCAGTGCACCGGCTTGCGGCCACGGTACAATCCTCCATTATGGGCGAACCTGGCCAGTTCGGCAGCGGTCAGCCCCTCGTACGCAAAGTTCATGGTCAGGTAGGGGTTTTCCCAGTCACCCAGTATCCCGAGCCGCTTGAACTCCTCTTTCTGGATGGCGACAAACTTCTCGGCATATTTACGACATTCACGACGCATCTCCAGTTTGCTGATCTGGTGTTTCTTCGATCCCAGATTCTTCTCGACCTGCAGCTCAATTGGCAGTCCATGACAATCCCAACCCGGTACATAGGGAGCATGGAACCCCTCCATGCGTTTGACCCTGAGGACAATATCCTTAAGGATTTTGTTGAGAGCATGACCGATGTGGATGTGCCCATTGGCATAGGGAGGACCGTCATGCAGGACGTAGAGCGGCTTATCCCTGCCAGCCTCTTCCAACTTGGCGTAAAGCCCGATCCGCTCCCATCCGGCAAGTATCTCCGGCTCACGCTGGTTCAGATTTGCCTTCATCGGAAAATCGGTATGAGGCAGGTTAAGGGTATCTTTATACTCCATGCAATGATCTCTCCATTCTTGGTTTGCAGAACGGTGCTAACCTACAGACATAAAACCGGAATGTCAAGGAATCGACATTAAAACAGGGTTTTCTATTTCCGGATTCAGGGTGATAGCTTAAAATTCCCCCTGATTCCGAGCAGTTGTTTTAGTGTGTTTATGCAAATTTTATGGTTTATTGACATTAAATGTTTTTTCGAGTAAAGTTTGGCTAAGTTAGACTGCATTACACAAATCCGAAATACGCTTGCCAGGTGCTTATGAATTCTACTAATGGGACGCTTTTTGTTGTTGTTGCGGTTGTTCTGACGTTTGCTTTAGGGATGGCTACCTTTCTTACACATTACAAATTCAAGAGCCTCGTCAGCGGACTGATGCAATCACGAGTTCTGGTTATCGGTAATGAGATTCAGGATAACGTTGAGAAAAGCCTGTCCCTCGGGCTTTCTCTCCAGGAAAACAACACCCTTCAGGGGCTCATCGAACGAGAGCTGAGATCCGATGATCTGATTACTGCAATAGTGCTCTCCGATGCCGCTGGCGCAGTGCTTTACTCGACTGAACCTGCCCAGCAGGGTAAAAAGATCGACAAGTCATGGTTGAAAGCGTCTTCGGTATCCAAGAAGGAGAACTGGACCGTCAATGAGCGTAATGCTTTTGTTGCCGGTATGCCTTTAAAGAACAATTTTGGTATCACCCTTGGCAATGTCGCGCTGAGCTACAGTAAAAAACCTCTCGAACGCAGCATGGGTATAATGGGGAATGTACTGCAGCAATCGGCGCTCCTCGTCTTGATGATAGCAGTAATCAGCGCCTCCTTGTTGCTTGTTTTTGCTTTTAGTCGTTACCGGAAGGAGCTGCTGGCGGCGGAAGAGGATCTGGCAGTGTTAATAAAAGACCTGGACGGCGTTCCACACCAGCATGTGCAGAAACCGGCCGACAACGCAAGCCCTTTCATGCAGCAGATACACTCGTTCATTTTCTCGGTTCGCTCTACAGCCAAAGAGATTGATTCTGCATCAATTCCCATGACCACTCCGAATTCCAATTAAAGTAAAGGTGCGGAGATCCTTCGATGAATGCTGATTACATACGCAAGCTGAATATCAAACTCGTCGGAATAGTGACTCTGGCACTTATCATATCTCTTTCCGTCATCATCGTAGTCTCGTTGCAACTGGCGGAAAAGTACATAGTGCCTGAACTGAAGACCAAGGCTTTCACCCAGGGGCAAGTGTTGACGACGCTGATTGGACAGCCGCTCTCATACCAAATCAATATCTCGGAACTTGTGGGCGTAAGTGATCTGTTCAAGGGAGTAATTGAGGACAATCCTGAATTCGGGTTTCTTGCAATATCTGATGTGCAGGGAAAGATTCTGTACCATTTTGGTGATCCGCTGGTTGATGCCAGTGCTTACATGAGCAGCAAGGGGCTCTTGAATGAAGCCGGCCAACTAGTCGCAACCGGGGGTAAGCTTAAGTCGGCGAGCCTCGGAAAGCATCATGTAGTGAGCTTGCCGATCTTCTCTACGGAACATTCGATCATCGGCCTTCTGCACATCGGAATAAAAGCCAGTTACGTTCAGAACATTCTTAACGAACTGCTGCTGGATCTGGCGGTAATTCTCGTCGTTTCACTCTTTGTTGCTTTCGAGGTTCTCTACTTCATCTCGGGGGGAAAACAGTCCGGGCAGTTTGATATGCTCTGCCGCACAATTGGCGCGGCAATCAACAACGATTTTACACAACGAGGCTATCATGCAGGTCGTGATGAACTGGGGCGAGTTGCTGCATTGATAGATGCGGCGATCAACAAAATCAATGAGCGATATGTAGGCTTGGTTGCCAAAGCCCGGAATTCAGGAGTGTTGACGCCGGAAATGATCCCGGATAAGGTTGCGGATACGATCGGTATCAAAAAGAAAATTCGCTTCGGTGAACCGGGCAATGAAACTCAATCCTACAGCAATTACCTGGGTACACTTCGCGCTCCGCTGTTTCTCTCTTTAATGGCCGAAGACCTTTCACGCTCGTTTATCCCCCTGTTTACAAAACAGCTCTATGTGCCGGCCAAGGGCATATCCGCCGAGTTCATTCTAGGAATGCCGATTATGGTTTTCATGCTGCTGGTTGCAGTACTGCAACCGGTGCTGGCAGGCTGGAGCGAGCGGATAGGGCGCAAGCAATCACTCCTTATCGGAATGCTGACCGGCTGTTTTGCTTTCGTAATGACTGCCAACGCTTTCAGTATTTATGATCTGCTGCTCTGGCGGGCACTGTCGGGAGTCAGCTGGGCCATAGTATTTGTTGCGTCACAGGGTCTGATTCTCGACAAGGCCACGGCAAATACCCGTACACGGGATATCGCTTTTTTCGTTGGTGTTATCATGGTTTCATCTCTTTGTGGTCCGCCGATTGGCGGTATCCTCGCAGACAATCTCGGGTTCAGAGCAACTTTTTATGTTTCTGCCGGTCTTTCACTGGTTGCAGTAATAGTGCTGCTCCGCTTCCTGGAAGGAGATACGAATGTTTCCGGCCTGGTACAGCGGAAGTTAAGGCTGCTCGATATCGTGTCGGTTCTCTCCAATTGGCGCTTTCTTCTGCTGATACTGACTGCAGGCATTCCTGCCAAGATTGCTTTGATCGGAATCTGTTTTTACCTTATCCCACTGTACGTGACTCACCTGGGTGACAGTTCGGCAATGGCTGGCCGGGTTCTCATGCTTTACGGATTGGTCATGGTAATCGGAGTACCGATTGCAGCCCGAATCTCTGACCATATGCGTAAACGCAAGGAGTTTATCGGAGTTGGCCTGATTCTGTCCGGGATTACAGGCTTTTTCGTCCTGCTGGGGAACAACATTTTCGTACCAATCTGCATAGTGCTTTTGCTCGGTCTGGCTCAAGCGATCAGTATTGCTCCACAAACGGCTTTTGTGGCGGATATCTGCAATGAAGAGATTACCCGGTTGGGTGAAGGGACTGTATACGGAGTATATCGCTTGATGGAACGAATCGGAAATGTCTTGGGGCCGATTCTGGCAGCGCTTATGCTCAATTTTTTTGGCTTTAAGGGCGCTTTTGGGTCAATCGGCTTATTGCTGATCGTCAGCGGGATAGTGTTCGCAGCAGTATTTCGCCAGTCCGACGATTTTGCAATACTTGCTACCGATGCCGAAGGAGTGGAGCAATGATGGGGCGATCGTTTTCTTTCAGCGGTTGTTTACTCTGACATTTAAAAGAAGGATATTACAATATTATGCAGTTTCCCGTTCAATTTCCGCATAAGCCTTTTTTATCTGTACCAACTCCCACCGCTACTGAATTTGGAGGTTTGCAGGTATTGACCACTGATTCACTGGGTAATTTCCGTATGGATAAGGAACCACAATATATTCCCAGCCTTGACTACAGCAAATATTTATCATTAATAGATGTTAGACGTTTATTGCTATATGTTGATACATTGCGTAAGTTGGAAAACGTCTCTGGTGATATTGTCGAAGTCGGAGTTTTCCGTGGTAATAATCTGAAACAACTGGCTTTGGCGATGAGCCTGGTTGAGCCCGAGGGATGTCGTAATATAGTCGGTTTTGATACATTCAAAGGTTTTTTACCAGAACAGGTACACCTGGCTCAGGAAAAAGACAAAATAGCGATGTTCGACAATCCTGAAGGTACGGATAATCTGCAAGCGACCTTGTCAAAGCTTGTTAATATACCTCGTCAAGTAAAGTTGGTCATTGGTGACGTTATGGAAACCTTCGGGCAGTTTTACGAGAATTGGGGTAACAGAATTGCACTTGCATATATCGATGTTGATCTTGAATTACCGACGTATTCGGTATTGTCCGTCTTGGCGGAACGTTTATCAGTTGGTGGTATAATTTTACTTGATCAATATTCCCGCGACGGATGGGGAGAGACTCGCGCTGTGGATGCATTTCGAAGTACACAAGCGAGTCGTTTTGAATTCATGCGCATTCCTAACAGTATTGCGCCAACAGCTTTGCTTCGAAAACTTTGTGATTGACCTAAGCTTTTGTCAGTCTGGTACTCACACATTATCGGGTAAGATAAATGAAGGAGCAGAATAAAATGATTTGGCGTCTTAGCAGACTTGCAGCTACGCTCATGCTGTTTATGTTCGCTGTTGCGACTTTATTTTTTAGCAAAGTCCACATGGCATCTGCTGCGGATTCACGACCATTTCGTATTTATATGATTACGTGGCGTGGTCTGACAGATGTTGAACGCGGTTTTCAAAATTATATGACTGAAAAAAATATCAAGGTTGAATACATAATGCGCGATGCCAGCAAAGATCAAACCAAACTTCCGGGTTTTGTCGAGGAAATTCGACGAATTAAACCTGATTTGATTTATACTTGGGGCACGCCTGTTACATTGGGTATAGCAGGCTCACTCAAAGACAGGGATAATGGTAAATTTATTAACAACATTCCAGTAGTTTTTACTCTTGTAGCTGACCCTGTCGGAGTAAATTTAGTACCGGATCTTTCGTCATCAAGTAGAAATATAACTGGTGTTTATCATATGGCCAGCGCTGAATCAGTCATTTCCGGAATCAAGTCGTATCATAATTTTTCAAAACTGGGCATGCTTTACAATAGCAAGGAAAAAAATTCCGTCGCATATGTAAATGGAGTTCGTAAACTTGAAGAAAAAATGGGTTTCAAACTTATTGAGCAGAAATACAAGGTCGGAGCAGATGGCAACCCGACATCTGAGGGGGTTCTAGACCTGTTGCGCAACCTGAAACAAAGTGGCGCAGAGTGGTTACTGATCGGTCCGGACACTTATTCTGCAACTATTTCAGAAATTCTTGGAACTGCAATGCGAGAAATAAATATTCCCGCTTTTGTTACAACCGAGTCTGCTATCTCATGGCCTACGGTAATCGTAGCCGGACTTTTCTGCAAGTATTACAGTATTGGACAGTTTACCGCCTACAAAGCGGAACAGATTCTTGTCAATAAACGACATGCATCAACAATCCCAGTCGAAACTCTCAAACGATTTTCGTATTCCATACGCATGGACGTTGCAAGGCAATTAAAATTATATCCACCGGTTTCTATGTTCAATTATGCCGAAATACTGTGAGTCCACTTCGCTCAGACATAACGCACAGTCAGCACGACCAACCCTTGCACAGATAAATCTGTCAGCTCTGCAACACAACTATCAGGTACTGCGAGACTCGGTTCCAAAAGACGTCAGAATGATGGCCGTTGTAAAAGCGGATGCCTACGGTCATGGTTGTGTGGAAATCTCACTGGAACTCGCACGGCTGGGGGCTGAAGCCTTTGCGGTTACATCTCTTGCCGAAGCAATAGTGCTGCGTGAATCAGGTATCGTTCAGCCTGTCCTCGTTCTCGGTGGCCTCTATCCCGGTGAAGAAGCCGATTGCATAATGAATGGTGTTTCAGCGACGGTATTTTCGATTGATCAGGCAATTCACCTTGACAGGGTTGCCGGCACTCTTTCAAAAAAAGCAAGTATACATATAAAAATTGATACAGGCATGAGCAGACTGGGTGTTTCACAGGAGATGGTTGAATCGTTTTTTAACGAGTTGAAAACGCTAGAGAATCTCGCAGTAGATGGTATTTATTCGCAGCTCGCTACAGCAGGTGAAACTTCCGAAACCGGCACCATATGTACCAGGCGTCAGGTGGAACTCTTTCGGGAGTTCGTCAATTATGCAAAGAACAACAACCTCTTTCCCCGGGACATTCATCTCGCCAACAGTGCTGCAACGTTCAGTTGCAGCTTGCCATTCTGCACTATGATCAGGCCCGGAATAGCTCTTTACGGAGCTCTTCCTTTCCCCGAGTTGCGATCAAGAATACACTTGAAGCCCGTCATGCAATTTAAAACAAAAATTGCGGCGATACATTGGACTGAAAAAGGCGAATATGTCGGTTATTCAGGACGGTACAAAGCAGAGAGAAAGATTCTGGTTGCGTGTGTTCCCGTCGGGTATGGCGACGGGTATCCCCGTACCTTGACAAATACCGGGAAGGCTTTGATTGGAGGAAAATGGGCGTACGTCATCGGCTCAATCTGCATGGATTGGTCAATGCTTGATGTCACTGATCTCGAAAATGTACAGGTTGGCGATGAAGTGGTGCTGTTTGGCGTTGAAGATGCCGGAGGTGACATCCAACCCGACGAATTTGCCGTATTGGCCGGAACTATTCCAAATGCAATTTTTACCGGCATCAGCAAGCGTGTACCCAGAGTGTACGTTCGGAATGATTGACGCTTAAGTCACAAAACTTTCGCGAAAGGCCAGGTATCAAAAAAGTGGAACCGATCATTTTGCATGGTAAGTATATCACTCTGGAATCGATGTCGGTTTCTCACCTTAATGGTCTTTGCCGGGCGGTACGAGATGGCGATTTATGGGAGATGGGGGTAACGGCCATCCCTGATCCGGATGCAATGGATACGTGGATTCGGGATGCGCTTTCTGCCCGTGAATCGGGGACCGCTCTCCCCTTCACGATTGTATGGAATGAGACGAATGTGGTTGTAGGGACTACCAGGTTTTATAATATCGATCGTGAAAACAGACGACTTGAAATAGGGAGAACCTGGGTTGCTCAGAGCTGGCATAAAACAGCTGTTAATACGGAAGCAAAACTTCTGTTGCTAACCCATGCTTTTGAGGCAATGCAGTGTATTCGGGTTGAATTTGTTACGGATGTGTTAAACGAGAAATCCTTCAGGGCTCTTACGAGAATAGGTGCTAAAACTGAGGGGGTACTCCGTAATCATATGATCATGAAAGGTGGCAGGTATAGAGATTCGTACCTGTTAAGCATAATTGAGTCGGAATGGCCACCGGTCAAAGAGAGGCTTCTGCAACGGTTGGCATGAGTGTGACTTACTCCGATGAATCATTGTATCAAAGTATCAAAGACAATACACATTTCGCATTATATTCATTCTGTCCGGGAATTCCTGCCAATATACCTCAGCGCCAACATCGTTATATCGTCTGACTGCGGAGCGCCATTGGCGTGCTGTATTACTTCGGCACGTATGTGGTGAATCATGTCCGTAAGTTCTTCTCTGGGGCCGCTCTGCAGGGCATTCAGCAACCGCGGTTCTCCGTACAGCTCTGCCTCCGGGTTTTTTGCCTCGGTTACACCGTCCGTATAAAGGAAAAGAGTGTCCCCTGGCTGCAGGGTGATCTTCTCGGTTTCATAGTCCGAATCGGGAATAGGACCCAGGACAAAACCAGCTTTCAGGGTGAGGTACCTGGTCTCCCGTGACCCGATTATCAACGGAGGGTTATGTCCTGCATTGGCAAAACGCACTTCTCCGCTCCTGGTATCCAGGATGGCACAGAATACCGTGACAAACATGCAGTTATCATTGCCCTCGGCAAGAACATTATTAACATAGGAAAGAATCTGGTCAGGCTCTCCAAGTCTTTGTGCCTCGGACTTCAGCAGAGTTTTGGCAACCATCATGTAAAGTGCGGCAGGAACACCCTTATCGGCGACATCGGCAATCAGGAAACAAAGATTGTTGTCATCAACAAAAAAGAAATCGTAGAAATCGCCGCCGACCTCTTTAGCCGGATCCATTGAAGCAAAAATATCGAACTCCGCCCTGGTCGGAAAGGCCGGAAAGATTCGCGGGAGCAGACTGGCCTGGATATCCGTTGCCACTTTCAGTTCGCTCTGGATACGCTCTTTCGCGGCAGTTGCCTCGGTCAGATTACGGACGTATGACTGTAAATCCGTCGTCATTTTGTTGAAGGAATCGGCAAGCTTCTCAACCTCATCACCTGAATTGACATCGAGCCGATAGTCCAGATTACCTTCACCAATGATCAGCACACCATTTTCAAGCTCAAGAATCGGCGCGGTTATGTCCTTGGCAACTCTGCTGGCAACCACGAGTACCAAACCCAGCATGACAAAAAAACAAAACGCCAGGATTACGAGAGAAAGAGTGATCTTTGTATCAACCTGCATCTTGACGGTGCTGAGTTGCGTAGATATCGATCTTTCAGTGGGTCTGATAGGTGCGTTGACATCTTCTACCGGCAGGATGAGCAGAACCGACCATTTTGTAGTCGCCACCGGTGCGTATGCGACAAAGCACTCCTGCTTCTGGTAGAATCCGCGGCTTATCCCGTTTTTGCCGGCAAGCAGCGCTTCGTCCAGTCGCCGTCGTTCTTCACCTTCATCGTCAAGGTGGAAATACTCGGCTTTCTGAGTGATCCCTTCCGTTGCAACGCCGGCCTTGGCAATGACCTTGCGACTCTGATCCAGCAGGATCGCAACGCCCTGGTTGTTAAGTTGTATACGAATTATCCGCTGCTTGATCGACTCCAAAGCAATTTCGCTGCCTATGACGGAAACAAGTCTCTGTCGCTTGTCATATACCGGTTTTGAACAATTTATAAATGGTTTGTTTGTTACCGGATTTAAATACGGATTGCTCCAACCAAGTTTTTTGCTGGTAACGGCACGACTATACCACTCGAGTTTACGAGCATCGAACAGGAGCGAAGGCCTACCGTCCATGGCAAATAACGATGTGCGCCCATCAGAAGTGGATACGGTAAAGTCTGAAATAAAGATGTTATTGGAAAGAACGGATTTGAAAAGATCTACCATGTTTTGCGATAAGAGGGCGTTACCTGAAGAAGCCGGTTGATTAGAAGATATTTCGAGGGTGTTGTGCGAATTTTCAGCAAGTGCCGCCAGCAGGTTTACCGTTGTTTCAACTCCCTTGAACTCCGCATCAAAAAGGTTGGCCTGATCAATGATAATTCGCAGAATCCCGTCGCGCGCCAGGTTTTGCATGGCATTCTTGCTGACGCGCAGGGCTTCCTGCCCGAGCCCTTCGTTCAATTCCGTAGCATATGTGCCGAGATTCTTCATCCCGATAAAAGAAATGAGTGCAGAGCTGATTAATGCAACAAACGTCAGCATCAAAAGTGATGTAAGAATTCTGGTTTCGATCTTCGACTGTGAAAAAAATGGCATCATGATAAACGGTCCCGTACGCGCGAGGATAGGAATTTAGCGGGATGAGATATGTGCAGTTTCAGTGCGGCAACCATACCACCCGTAAGAAGTCATCGTCAATTTAATTTTGGGTTCTCTCGTACTGTTCCAATTCAATCCCTGTAATGTGCATTGGTATCAATGAAGAGCACCCGCGTTGCGGTTCCACTGTAGCCTCTGCCGCCATGTGTCAGGCTGCACGTCGCTTATGACCCTCAGTAGTGATCTTTGACACGGGCCACCTCATTGAGATGGTCAAGCAGGAGATCTCCCGGTTCTCGGACAAGAAGCGTTCATGTTACTGGCGGAGACTTTCACTCCTTACTCCTTGCAGGTCTTCCGGCGTACTACACAATTCAATTGACAAGCCCGGTTCAAACAAGTATCTCAATTCAACATCCTCAATTCAACATCCTCAATTCAACATCCTCAATTCAACATTCTCAATTCAAATCGGAGGTCGTCCCATGTCCCGCCTGCTCATCACCATGTTAGCCGTCACCATTCTCAATGTAATGTTCCCGATTCACGATTGCTTTGCCGACATAACCTGGCAACAGACCAGCCTTCCCAGTGGCGGTAGTAACGTCTATTCCCTTGCTATTGACCCCTCTGATCCTCAGACTATCTATGCCGGAACAATTGGCGGCGGCGTATTTAAGTCCACGAATGGCGGAACGAACTGGAGCGCTGTCAGCACCGGTCTGACAAACACAAACGTCAATTCCCTTGCCATCGATCCTTCCACCCCGCAAACTATCTACGCCGGGACTTCGGGCGGCGTCTTCAAGTCCACTAGCGGCGGAACGAGCTGGAGCGCTGTTAACACCGGTCTGCCAAACGCTAGTGTCAGATCCCTTGCGGTTGACCCATCCACCCCGCAAATTATCTACGCCGGAACAAATAATGGCGTTTTCAAATCAACGAACGGCGGGACAAGCTGGAGTGCCGCCTACACCACCGCGCTGCCATTCTCGATAGCCATATCTTTTGCCATTGATCCTTCCACACCTCAGACGATATATGCCGGGATGAATGATGGCACTATGAATGCTTATGGTAGCGTATACAAATCAATGAACGGCGGGGCAAGCTGGAGCGAAGTCAGCACCGGTCTCCCAAAGAGAGCAGCCTATTGTCTCGCCATCGACCCATCCGCTCCCCAGACCATTTATGCGGGGACATGGCTCGCAGGCATTTTCAAGTCAACAGACGGTGGAGCAACCTGGAGCGCAATCAACACCGGAATACCAACAAACAGCGCATCATACTTCGGATCCCTTGCCATTGATCCCTCCACCCCGCAAACTATCTACGCCGGGACTTGGGTCGGCGTCTTCAAGTCCACTAACGGAGGAACGAGCTGGAGCGCTCTCAACACCGGCCTGACAAACACAAATGTCTATTCTTTGGTTATTGATCCGTCAACTCCACAGATCGTCTATGCCGGAACATATGGCGGAGGTGTCTTCAAAACCATACCCGTGTCATCTGCACCATTTTCTTTAACCGTATCCAAAACCGGCAGCGGTTCCGGCACCATCACCAGCAGCCCCACCGGCATCAGTTGCGGCGCAACCTGTTCCGCAAGTTATACCAGCGGCACGTCAGTCACGCTGACCGCGACACCTTACAGCGGCAGCAGCTTTGCCGGATGGAGCGACGCCTGCAGCGGCACCGGTACCTGCTCCGTGACAATGGATACCGCCAAGAACGTAATTGCTACGTTTAATAATCAATCCGTCAACGGAGCCTGCGGAACCAGCAGTGGCCTGACCTTTGCCATTGCCCCCACCGCCAACCTCTGCGCCGCCGGAACCGCATCGGTTCTGTCCGGTTCCGGCCCCTGGAGCTGGACCTGCTCCGGCAGCGGCGGCGGTACGACCGCATCCTGCCAAGCCAATGCCCAGACCGCAACCGGTAAAAAGGCGCTGCTCATCGTCAGAGATTATAACGAGCAACTTCTTTATCGCTCATACTTTGAAGCGGAAGCCGCCACCATCTCCGGGTATCTGGCTGAAATCGGCCTGACGACCAACATCGTCTACGGCTTTGCCATCCCGCTTTCAACCATGCAGAATTACGACCTGGTACTGTTCGATGACATGGGATGGGCCGAAAACATGCCGGCCGCGCTCATCAGCGACCTTATCAGCTACCACAAAAGCGGCGGACCGCTCTACTTCATTGGTGATGATCTGGCGTATAACTATTCCGGCGGCGGTGGGACATACAACAACAATGACTACTTCAACCTGATCGGCCTGGAGCCGAGCAGCGACAACGGAACCGCATCAGCGAACACCGTTATCTCTCCGGCAAGCACCCTCTACTCCTGGATGGGCGGGCGGTTTGGCGCAGTAGCTCCATTTTACTACCACAAAGACCCTGACCAGACAAACGCGAAAAGCTTTGCCACACCGCTTATGACCTATAACGGACATGACGCTTTTGTCATCTATCAGGATAGTTACGGCAAGGTAGCAACCCAGAACTACAACATCTACGCATCGGATCAGATCATTTCCGATCCGGTCGGCCTGGCGGAAATCGGCAGGATGTTCAAAAAAGCGTCAAGCTGGTTGATGACGCCTGTCACCCCCGCCGTCACCTGGCGTCACCTGACGGATGGCACGATCTACGGCATGACCACCGACGGAAATGCCATCACCGGAGGTGCTCAATTCTGGCAAGAGTCAAACCCGGCCTGGTCAATCGTCGGCCAGGGTGATTTTGACGGTGATGGCATCAAAGACTTCGTCTGGCAGAACAGCACAACCGGGCAGGTCTACATCATGCTGATGTCCGGCCCCACAAAGGCGAAATCGGGCGCAGTCATCTACACCGAATCAAACACCAGCTGGAAAATTGTCGCCACCGGCGATATCAACGGCGACGGCATAACAGACCTGATATGGTGGAATAAATCAACCGGCCAGGTCTACGTCATGCTCATAAACGGAACCACGATAGCAGGCGGCAACATCATCTACACCGAACCCAACACCAACTGGAAGATAGTTGCCGCCGCCGACTTCAATGGCAACGGCAAGGCCGAACTGCTCTGGTGGAACAGCACCACCGGCCAGGTAGCCATCGGCCAGACCAACGGAACGAGCGCATCCACCGCCAATGTCATCTATACCGAATCAAACACCGACTGGCGCATAGCCGGAGCGGGCGACCTTGATGGTAATGGAATAGCAGATATCATCTGGCACAACAAGACAACCGGGCAGGTCTACGGCATGCAGACCAATGGATTGAGCGTCACCGGCGGCGCCATGATGTACACGGAGCCAAACACCAACTGGGAGATAGTCAGCGTCGGCAATTACAACAGCGACAACAAGGCTGAGCTCTTGTGGTGGAATCAGCTGACCGGCCAACTCTACCTGATGCCGATGAACGGCCTGGATGTCGGGTCGGGAGGATCCCTGCTCTACACAGAACCTGACACAACCTGGCACATCCAGGGGGAAACTGAGTGGCGGGATAATCTATATGGTAAGGGAGTGACTACGACGACAACCGCTTTGACGAGCGCCACCATGACCGACCCGACCACCGGTATGGTACTGGTAAAGGTCACCGGCGGCACCTACACCATGGGTGACACCTTTGGCGACGGGCGCAGTGACGAGCAACCCCAACACCAAGTAACGTTAAGTGATTTCTACATCGGCAGGTACGAAGTAACACAAGAGGAGTGGCAGGCGGTTATGGGATACAACCCGTCATATTTCACATCGTGCGGCGCAAGCTGTCCGGTGGAGATGGTCAGCTGGAATGACATCCAGACCTTTATCACCACCCTTAACCAACGCAGCGGCAAGAACTACCGCCTGCCGACCGAGGCGGAGTGGGAATACGCCGCGCGGAGCGGCGGCAAGAGCGAGAAGTACAGCGGCAGCAGCGATGTTAATGCTGTTGCCTGGTATTACTCCAACTCCAGCAACACAACTCACCCGGTTGGACTGAAACAGCCCAACGGCCTGGGGTTGTACGACATGAGCGGCAATGTCTGGGAGTGGGTGAGCGACTGGTATGGTGCGTACAGCAGTACGGCACAGACGAATCCGACCGGGCCAACTCCGGGCTCCAACCGCGTCCTTCGGGGCGGGAGCTGGTACGACGGTGCGACCGGCGGGCGGGCGTCCTATCGCGGCGGCACCGACCCGTCCCTTCGCAGCCGCAGCGTTGGCTTTCGTCTTGCGGCCCCAGTCCCGTGAGCGGAGGCCGGTGCAGGCAACTGGAGGGAGGAGCGGAGCCCGACCGGAGGCTTGCCGTAACCGATCAGCGGTGCGATGATACTTTGCGCGGCATTAAACGTAGGAGCTGTAAAACAATCAGAACAAATTGCCGTTCATGGTGAGTTGCGAGCTTGTCAAAGGATGATAAGGACTTTTTTCGAGACCAACATGAAGCGAAACGTACTGTTGCTCTGAAGATGCAGATCAGAGGAATACCTGTAGAAGATATATGTGAGCTCACCGGCTTGAGTCGTGAAGAGATAGAGATTGTTGCCATCTTGTAATTCAAAGTCGCATTCAAGATGACACTTACGTAGGCGAAAATAGATATCATATTTATTGCAATAGTGAATAGGCCCCATATGTAACTGTATCTCAATAGACAATACGCAATGATAACGCCGCTTTTCCTGTATGATTTTGACGAAAGAGCGGCGTTTTTTTGTTTCTTCCCGCATTCAAAAATCAATATTCTTAATCCAGACCGGAGGTCGCCCCATGTTTCGCCTGCTCACTACGCTCTTTATTTTCACCCTTCTCACTTCACTCTTCACAATTGCCTCTGCAGCTCCCTCTCCAGCGCCGATCCCCCAAACCGGACAGACCACCTGCTATGACTCACCTGGAGCAATTATTGATTGTGCCGGTACCGGTCAGGATGGAGAACTGAAAACCGGCGTCGCCTGGCCATCTCCGCGCTTTACGGCCAACGCCGACTCGACGGTGACCGACAACCTGACAGGTCTGATCTGGAGCAAGGATGCCAACCCTGCCTCTGGAACAAAAACCTGGCAAGGGGCGCTGGATTACGTAAAAAGCCTCAACAGCGGCAACTACCTGGGGCACAACGACTGGCGGCTGCCAAACAGCAACGAACTGGAAAGTCTGCTCAACAAGGGGCAGGCCAGCCCCGCAACCTGGTTGAATACACAAGGGTTTTCTAATGTTATGGCGTACGCTTACTGGTCGTCAAGTACCTACTACACATTCTCCGCATGGCTCGTCCATATGGCCAGTGGCTACGTGTTCTACTACGGTAAGACAAGCTACGACTACTATGTCTGGCCTGTTCGTGGCGGACAGTTGCCCCTTGGTTCCTTGATGCTTCCAAAAACAGGTCAAACTGCCTGTTATGATAGCGTAGCCGCCATCAGTTGCGCCGGCACTGGCCAGGATGGCGAACTGCAGACAGGCGTCGCCTGGCCCACTCCACGCTTTTCGGTCAATGCCAACCAGACTGTGACCGACAACCTGACCGGACTGAACTGGGGCAAAGACGCCAACCCTGCCGCCGGACCGAAAACCTGGCAAGAGGCGGTGGATTACATAAAGAGCCTCAACAGCAGCAACTACCAGGGGCACAACGACTGGCGGCTGCCAAACAGCAACGAACTGGAAAGCCTGGTTAACAAGGGGGGGGCTCCACCTACTAACTGGTTGAGCACACAAGGGTTTTCTAATGTTCAGGAGTACAGTTACTGGTCGTCTACTACCTACGCCTACAGCACGTACAACAATTGGCTCGTCTACGTGGTCGGTGGCCACGCGGGTATCTACAGTAAGGCGGACGGCTACTATGTCTGGCCTGTCCGTGGCGGACAGTTGCCCCCTGGTTCTTTGACCCTTACCACAGCAAAAACCGGCGTCGGCAGCGGCACGATCGCCAGCAGTCCGGCGGGCATCAGTTGCGGCGCGACCTGTTCCGCCAGTTTCACAAGCGGCACAACAGTAATCCTTACCGCCACGCCCGCCAGCGGCAGCATCTTTTCCGGCTGGAGCGGCGCGTGCAGCGGAACAGGGGCATGCTCAGTTACCATGGACGCTGTAAAGAGTGTGGGGGCGATATTCAATATCACGGGCCCTGCTGAAAATGGAGTTTGTGGCACATCTCATAACCAATCCTTTTCAATTGCCCCCGCAGCCAATCTCTGTGCAACCGGCCTTGCATCAGTGGTTTCCGGCAGTGGCCCGTGGAACTGGAGTTGTATTGGCGTCAATGGCGGAACAAGCATAAGTTGTGCAACCGCTATTGGACTGACATTAGTTACGGATGCCAGTTGGAAAACAGCGACCACAGAGCAGAGCGGCTGGACAACCGAAGCATTTGTCGATTCGTCATGGGGAAACGCATATATTCAGCACGATTACTTCAACGATTCTGATTACGGTCATCTGTCCATTTGGGGAGCACCAGAAGGGACGCCACTTCCCGTATCCTATTTCCGAAAGACATTCTCATTGCAGGCGATTCCACTATCGGCCAAATTTACCATTGCGGTTGACGATGATTATGAACTTTATGTTAATGGAACGCAGGTCGGCGTTGATCTGAGCAATAATGCCGGACCAAGGACAACGTACGATGTAGCCAGCTTGTTGCATGCAGGCATTAATGTGATTGCAATCAAGGGGATCGATATTGGAGGCAATCACTTTCTTGATGGATGGCTGGTACTGACCAGTCCATCAATAATTAAAGTTGACGGCACTTGTGGTACAGCCAATGGAACAATCATTACGATTGCTCCTACAAGCAATCTTTGCATCGCCGGCACACCATCAACAGTTACTGGCAGCGGCCCCTGGAACTGGAGCTGTAGCGGGAGCGGTGGCGGCGCAAACGCAACCTGCTCTGCGAGCAAACTATCCAACTCTTCCCTCACCTGGCGTCACCGGGGAGACGGCACGATCTACGGCATGACCACCGACGGAAATGCCATCACCGGAGGTGCTCAATTCTGGCAGGAGTCAAACCCGGCCTGGTCAATCGTCGGCCAGGGGGACTTTGACGGTGACGGAATCAAAGACTTTGTCTGGCAGAACAGCACAACCGGGCAGGTCTACATCATGCTGATGTCCGGCCCCACAACGGTCAAATCGGGCGCGGCCATCTACACCGAATCAAACACCAACTGGAAAATTGTCGCCACCGGAGATATCAACGGCGACGGCACAACAGACCTGATCTGGTGGAATAATTCAACCGGCCAGGTCTACGTCATGCTCATAAACGGAATAACGATAACCGGCGGCAATATCATCTACACCGAAGCCAACACCAACTGGAAAATCGTCGCCGCCGCCGACTTCAACGGCAACGGCAAGGCAGAGCTGCTCTGGTGGAACAGCACCACCGGCCAGGTAGCCATCGGCCAGACCAACGGAACCAGCACCTCCACAGCAGCAGTCATCTACACAGAACCGAATACCGTCTGGCGCATAGCCGGAGCAGGCGACCTTGACGGAGACGGCAAAGCGGAAATCGTCTGGCACAACAGGACAACCGGCCAGGTTTACGGCATGCAGACCAACGGATCGTCAGTCACCAACGGCGCGATGATGTACACCGAACCTGACACCAACTGGGAGATAGTCAGCGTCGGCAACTACAATAGCGACAACAAAGCCGAGTTGTTGTGGTGGAACCAGCAGACAGGGCAACTCTATCTGATGCCGATGAATGGCCTGTCGGTGGCAGCAAGTGGTACTCTGCTCTACACCGAACCGGATACGACCTGGCACATCCAGGGGGAAACTGAGTGGCGTGACAACCTGTACGGCAGGGGAGTGACTACAACGACGAAGTAAGGAACCCGGAAATAGCGAATATACTGTCGCAGGGAGGCGCTTTCGCACAAGAATCAGCTTACAAACGAGCAACAGTAATCCGTTACGACCGGGACTTTCATCAAGAATACGGAATTGGCAGGAACATCAAACGATTCGCCGCCAATAACCTTCTTCCAGGAACTCTCTCCCTTCATCTGCCATTCCAGCGCACCAGAGAGAATCTCCATGACTTCAGCGACGCCGGTGGAAAATTCATATTCTCCCGGTTGCATGACCCCCAGCGTTATTTTGCTGCCATCAGCAAACAGAACCGAGTGACTGGCAACACTGCCTCCAAAATAGATATTGGCTTTTTTGACAACAGTTACATTCTTGAATTCAGACATACGACCTCCAGGTTATTTTTTTGTACAACATGAAGATACACTGAAAGCATGTTATTTCGCTATCAGTGTCCTCACCAGAGCCAGTTCATCATCACGGCTCAAAACCTCTCCATCAAGTCTCGCCTGCAACAGTCGCTGCCTGATGAGTCCGAACTGCGGCCCGGGAGTCAGACCGAGGTTGTGAAGATCATTGCCGCCGAGCAGCGGTACAACATTCCGCAACCTGGTCAGATACAAAGAAACAAAGCGCCTGACCTGCTCGTTGCTGGCCCGGGACGCCAGATACAGCAGCATTTCCAGTGACAACGGACTGAACCAGTCAAACAGCTCGCTGTTACGTACCACCGGGGAGCGTTTCAGACGTCGTTTGATCACTTCCAGAAGCCGGTAGACTACATTACGCTGTTCCAGCAGTCGAACTGAAAGCCGCCCCGGAACGGCCAGACGAAGGCAGGTCTCCCGGAACTCATCAGGCGTGAGTCCGTCGCTCATGGCCAGAAAATATACCTGCCACTGTTCGAATGGGTCATCCAGATACAACAGTCGAAACCATGCCAGGACTTGACCTGCTTCGGTCAATACGCGCCCGGTGGCCGGAACCAGCTTGAGCGCTGGATGGATAAACGGTAACAGTCCCAGAACTGACATTCGCCTGATGGCTGCAACCGGTTCCTTTTCACGCATGATCTGCACCAGTTCGTTTAGCAGGCGCTTGCCCCCCAGCTTGTCCAGCAGATGCATCCTGACTGCACTGCGGATCAGATTCTCCGTGTGCGGTGCAATATGAAAACCGAGCCGCTGTTCGAAACGAATAGCACGGAAAACACGGGTGGAATCCTCTACAAACGAAAGGTTATGCAGCACCTTGACCACTCGTTCCTGAATAGCCTGCTGCCCCCCGAAATGATCTGTCAGACGACCGAACCGGTCGCTGTTGATGCAGAGCGCCAGGGTATTGATAGTAAAATCCCGGCGATACAGGTCATGGCGGAGAGAAGCCCGCTCAACCGTCGGAAGAGCCCCGGCAGATTCGTAGTATTCCAGTCGGGTGCTGGCTATATCGATCTTGCGACCGTCCGGAAAGATCAGAACCGCCGTTCCGAATTTTTCGTGACCACGCATCCGGCAGCCATAACGCCCGGCAAAGCGACCGGCAAAGAAAAGTCCATCACCTTCCACGGTAACATCGATATCCTGGTTATCAATCCCCAAAAGCAGATCACGTACGAAACCGCCCACCGCATAGACTGACAGTCCCAGTTCGTCACCGACCGCTCCCAGGTTGCGCAGGGTGCTGCGAACCGATTCCGAAAGCCGCTTGCCGAGTAATCCGGTCACCAGGCGGCTGCGTGTCGGAACTTCCAGGGCTTCGACATCATACAGCGCTCCGCTCTGACCGGGGCGACCGCCATAGGTATGGCGCAGCAGATCGGTTCTCGTTACCGCTCCGGACAGCCGGATCCCGTCAAAAACCGGCACGAAATGGCGATTGCTCCCCACAATATACTCCTGAATATCAGACAGACGGGTATCCGGGACAGCACGCATGAACTCCGTGTTCATGAAATCGGTAACCGGCGATTCGCCCAAACCATGGTACAGCGCCTTTTCCACAATCTTCCGCGAGATGATGCCGGCCATCAGCTCCCCGCTCATGACCGGCATTGCATTACAGTTGTAGCGGGTCAGAAGTTCGCGCGCCTCGCTGATGTCAACTGAATCCGGCATTGTTTTGACCGGCGACGACATGATATCAGCCGCAACGATATGTGCACTGACCGAAAACCGCAATAAATCCTCAAGCTTTTCCAGCACCTGTTTCAACGGCTGATTGTGTATGGCTGCGGAAGCAGCAGCAGCATGGCCGCCCCCCTGAAAGTGCTTCATGATTTCGCCAACGTTGACTTCCGGAACGTGACTCCTCCCCACCAGATAGACGTGATCTTCCATGGCAACGACCACAAACAGGGCATCCAGATTTTCCATATCACGCATCAGATGAGCCAGAGCGGCGATATCACCGATGTAATGATCACAGGAAGCGTGCGCGATCGAAATAACAATCCCGTTAACGGAGCTGGTCTTGAGGGTCGTCAGTAATTGTTTGAGCAGCCCCATCTGCGCCCTGCTCAACTCCGGCGTCAACGCCTCGCTGACGATATTCTGCCTGGCACCCTGTTCCAGAAGCCAGCCGGCTACACGGTAATCGCCCGGCGTCGTGGTCGCAAACAGAAGCCGTCCGGTATCCTCATGGATGCCCAGCATGATCAGGGTGGCCTCTTCGGGCGTCAGAGAGACACCCTGCTCCATCAACAAAGACGCCAGCAGCGTCGATGCCGAACCGCAGATGGCGATAGTTCCTCCGCTGGATGGAATGCTTTCGCCTGTTACTGGATGATGGTCGTAGATGTGGATTGCAAGGCCGGAGCGTTTGAGGATTTCGGCAAAACGCCCGATACGGGCAGCGTGTTGACAATCCACGATGATCAGACGGTTGATGGATTCGAGGTTAATCTCTTTGGCGCGTGTGAAGAGCGGCACATAGTCCGGATGGCGCTCGATAAAATCGCGCACCCCCTTTTCCTGCGATCCCGGAAACGAAAGCAGCGCATCGGGATAGAGCCGCAACGCCGCCGTCATGGCGCCCAGACAGTCAAAATCCGCATTTATGTGGGTGGTTATGACATCCATCAGCTGTTACCCGCTCACCGCATTCTCTCGCGATTCAAATGCTTTTTCCGGATAATACGAGCTTTACAGAGGTAATTCAACAAGCATTATGACGGGATCAGCTCTCGTGTCAGGCTGAAGCTCCTTGTCATTTCACTTGTAAACCCGGCGCCCGTCATGGTAAGTGAGATTATGACAACTGAAACAAATCTTATGCGTAAAATCGTTGTATTCCTTGAGATGATCAAGTTCTCCCACACCGTATTCGCGCTCCCCTTCGCCCTGACCGGGGCGTTACTGGCGGCTGGCGGAGTGCCGGCAGGCAGGCAGGTTTTCTGGATCATACTGGCCATGGTCGGGGCACGCACGGCTGCCATGGGACTGAACCGGCTGATAGACGCCGAGATCGACGCCCGCAATCCCCGCACTGCCGGCCGGGCCATCCCGGCCGGTCTGATCGGCAAGGGCGTCACTCTGGCCTTCATCGTTGCGGCTACCGCGCTGATGCTCCTGGCGGCCGGCATGCTCAACCCGCTCTGCCTCAAGCTCGCCCCCGTCGCTCTCTTCTTTCTGGTGCTCTACTCGTATTGCAAACGCTTCACCGCTCTGGCCCACGTGGTACTGGGAATCTGCCTGGCGGCTGCACCGATTGGCGCCTGGACAGCCATTCGCGGCAGTGTCGATGTTCCGGCTCTGATTCTGGGCGGCGTGGTGCTGTTCTGGGTGGCCGGTTTCGACATCCTGTACGCTCTGCAGGATCTTGAGTTCGACCGCAGGGCCGGCCTGCATTCTATCCCGGTTGTACTGGGGGCAGCCGGCTCACTCATGGCGGCGCGCCTGTGCCATCTGGTGATGCTGGCCCTGTTGCTCTGGCTGTTCGTCACTCTCCAACTGGGGGGCTTCTTCATGGCCGGTATCCTGACGGCAGCCGCCATGCTGCTCTACGAACACTGGCTGCTGCGGTACGGCGATCTGGAAAAACTGGACGCAGCGTTTTTCAACATGAACGGATACATCAGCGTCGCCATTTTTCTTTTTACAGCGGCAGATGTCCTTACGAGGTAATCTGATGGAAAAACGACATATCTTTGTGGCGCTGACGGGAGCTTCCGGCTCGATGTATGGTTTGAGGCTGGTGGAGCAGCTCTGCCTGAACGGGTTTCAGGTCACCTTCACGGCCAGCTGCAGTGGAAGCATGGTCTGCAACGAAGAGACCGGTCTGGATCTTTCCGGGGATCCGGGCAAGGCCCTCCAGCGCCTTTATGCCCACCTTGAAGTAGATTCCGGTATCCGGATGGTACATCCGGATGATCTGTTCTGTGCTGCCGCAAGCGGATCTTCAGCTCCTGACGCCATGGTGGTCTGCCCCTGCAGCATGGGCACTCTGGCTCGTATTGCCTGTGGTATCTCCGGGAATCTGATCGAGCGCAGCGCCGATGTCATGCTGAAGGAGCGCCGTCCGCTGTTGCTGGTTCCGCGAGAAACGCCGCTTTCCGATATCCACCTGGAGAACATGCTGAAGCTTTCCCGTGCCGGAGCGCGCATAATACCGGCCATGCCGGCCTTTTACGGCCGGTCGGCGTCAGTACCGGACCTGGTTGACTTTGTAGTGGGAAAGGTACTCGACCAGCTGGGAATAGCGAATGAACTCTACCGTCGATGGGGAACGGAGTGACACGTTTTTCCGATGCGAATCTCCGTTTGAAGATTAGCCGATATCTGAGTAAACGGGCGGCAGGTACGCCCTGGACTAGCAACGCATCCCCCTCTCACAGCTTTTCGGGAGCAGTCGTCATCCCCTCATTGGCCGAATCGGTCAATCTTCCGCAGACATTAGAGTCGTTGTCTCTTAATCCCGCCGATCTGTTGGATCATTTTATATTTCTTGTCGTAGTCAATCACTGTGTCGATGCGTCCGGCGCAGAAAAAGCCGATAATCATGAAACGCTGAAAATGCTGCCGTTCTGGAAGCAGCGCTTCGGGCTAAAGCATCTGCTCTGGGTGGATGCCGCTTCTGCAGGCAGCGAATTGCCTGCCGGACAGGGAGTCGGTCTGGCTCGCAAGATCGGACTTGATCTGGCTCTGCCTCTTCTCAACTGCCGGGATGATGACCCGCTCCTGATCTGCCTCGACGCCGATACGCTTGTGCAGGCGGACTACCTGCCTGCCATTATCCGGCATTTTGAGGGCGCATCGGCGGGCGGCGCCAGTATCCCATATCGGCACCAATCGGCCGCCGACCCGGCAGGACAGTGCGCCATCGACCGTTACGAGCTGTTTCTGAGAACGTATGTACTGGGACTGCAACTGGCCGGTTCACCCTATGCATTTCATACGGTGGGGAGCGCCATGGCCTGCCGGGCATCGGCATATGTTGCCGCCGGTGGCATGAACCGTCGTTGTGCCGGTGAGGATTTCTATTTTCTGCAACAGATTCATAAAACTTCAGGAGTTGCTTCTCTGTTCGGGACGGTTGTCCACCCCTCGCCGCGCGCCTCGCAGCGGGTGCCTTTCGGAACCGGCCGTGCAGTGGGAGATATGCTGGCGGAAGGGGAACAACGGCTGCTCTTCTATCAGCCGATCGTATTCTCGATCCTGGCGGAATGGCTTACGTGTGTAGCGGAGAATACGGGAGCTGACGGAAGCGTGTTGCTGAGCCGTGCCGACCGGATATCGCCTTTTCTGGGAGGGTTTCTTAAACAGGCGGATTTCAGCGCATCCTGGGACAAGCTTCGCAGGAACAATCCGGAACAGGCAAGAGTTGCAGGCGTCTTTCACGGTTGGTTCGACGCCTTCCGCAGCATGCGGCTCATACATCACCTGAGTGCCCACGCCTACCCCCGCATTGCGCCCGGGAGAGCTGTGCCGCCGCTGTTGGAGCGTGCAGGGGTGGTCAGTCCCGATACGGTTGAGGGGCAGCTTGAACTGCTGCGAACGTTGCAGCATGTGGTATGATGTTTACTTGGGGAAAAACTCTCCCCTCTCAGGAGTTTTATTACATGCACACCATCGAAAAGATCGAATCCAGTCTCTGGGAAGCCGCAGATCAACTGCGCGCCAACTCCAAGCTGACTTCCAGCGAATACTGCATGCCGGTGCTGGGGATCATCTTCCTGCGCCATGCCAGCAACCGTTATGAGGCCGCACTGGCGCAGATCAAAGCTGAGCAGACTGCCGGTAAGATGCCGAACCGTCCACTGGTGAAGGGCGATTTTATCAAGCGTCGTGCGCTGATGCTGCCGGAGACCGGCCGCTACAACTACCTGCTGAAGCTCCCGACCGGTGGAAGTCTCGGCACTGCGCTGGTGGATGCCATGAAGGCCATTGAGGAAGAGTTCGAGCCGCTACGAGGTCAGCTTCCAAAAGAGTATGACAAGTTTGATGACAAACTACTGGAAGACATCCTGCGCACCTTCGATTCGGAGGCGTTGCGTAATGCCAGCGGTGACCTGTTTGGCAGGATCTACGAATACTTCCTGATGAAGTTTGCCATGCAGGGTGCGCAGGATAACGGCGAATTCTTCACCCCGCCATCACTGGTGCAGACCATCGTAAATGTCATCGAACCGGATCACGGCATTGTCCTTGATCCGGCTTGCGGTTCCGGCGGCATGTTTGTGCAATCCAGCCACTTCATCGAAAAGCATGGTCAGGATACCGGCCACAAAGTCACCTTCTACGGCCAGGAAAAAACCGGCACCACCATCCGTCTGGCCAAGATGAACCTGGCGGTGCATGGGTTGGAAGGGCATATCCGCGAAGCCAACACCTTCTACGAGGATGTCCATCCGATCTGGGGCGAGTGTGACTTTGTCATGGCTAATCCTCCCTTCAACGTCGACATGGTGGATGCGGACAAGGTCAAGGACGATCGCCGCCTCCCCTTCGGGCTGCCGGGGGTCAACAAGGCCAAGAAGGTCAGCAACGGCAACTATCTCTGGATCTCCTACTTCCACAGTTACCTCGGGCCGGGTTTGTCATGTCTTCGCAGGCGTCCAGCGGCGGGCATGGCGAGGCCGAGGTGCGGCGCAAGCTGGTTGAGACCGGCGATGTGGATGTGATGATCTCCATCCGCTCCAACTTCTTCTACACTCGCACCGTGCCGTGTGAACTGTGGCACTTCGACAAAGGTAAACCGGAGGAGCTGCGTGACCATGTGTTGATGCTGGATGCCCGTAACATCTACCGCAAGGTCACCCGCAAAATCTATGACTTCAGTCCGGAGCAGCTTGCCAACCTGACCGCCATTGTCTGGCTCTACCGTGGGCAGCAGGAACGTTTCCTTGGGCTGGTGCGGAATTACTTTAGCAGATTGAATGAGGAACTTGATGCTGTGCCGGCAGAACTGGCGGCTTTCGATGCCACTCTTGCTGATTTGCAGAAGCAAATGGACGCATTGAAGTCCCCCTTGATAAAGGCTCCAAACATCGGGCCTAAAGGGGATTCAGGGGGATTTGCCTCTGACGCCGAAAAGCAAATCCCCCCCAGCCCCCCTTTATCAAGGGGGGAGTACGAACCTTTAACTAATGCGCTATCCGAGTTGTCGGAAGCTCTCGTTGCCTACAATGCAGACCGCACTTCACTTCTCACAGATCTGGCCAATTTCCAGAAAACAAACATAATGCTGCCAACTACCAATAGCGACCAGCACACAGCCCGCCAAGCGTTTGATCCGCTGGCGGAACGTTGCCGGGGATTGGTAAGACAGGTTGATCTACTCTACAAGCTGGCCGCCCGTGCGGGACAGGTGGCGCAGGAAACAACTCCCTCCCCCCTGGCGGGGGAGGGTCGGGGTGGGGGGGAAGCCGCTGATCGCCGATTGATTGCCAAAAAAGTGAGGCAGCTGGACGAGCAGCGCAAGCAGGCGGTGGAACAACTCAAGCTGGCGGCCTATTTTCACCGACAGATTCACTGGCTGCAGGAGCGATTCCCCAAGGCCGAGATGGTGGCGGTGCCGGGATTGTGCAAGGTGGTCAGCCGGGCCGAGATAGAGGCTGCCGACTGGAGCCTGACCCCTGGCCGCTATGTGGGAGTTGCACCGGTAGAGGTGGATGAGGATTTCGACTTCGAGCAGACGCTCAAGGATATCCATGTGGAACTGGCCGACCTGAACCGGGAGGCGGTGGAGCTGGCGGCTCGGATACAGGTGAATATTGAGGAGTTGGGGGTATGAGCGTGGCTTCTCCGCATCCAGTCCGTGGCGCGTGAAGCTGATATAAAGAGTTACGAACCGTTGGAAAACTCGCACCATTGGTGAGAGAAATCAGTTGGACAAAAAAAGTCGTGATTCTGGAAAAGTGCGGAGATCAGTTATCAACTCTATTCCGTTCGCCCTGAGCTTGTCGAAGGGTGAACGGAATGTACGAGGGAACATAGGAATAATGGCCTTCTACGTCTACATACTTAAATGTATCGATAACAGCTATTACACCGGACATACCGACAATCTCGAAAAGCGTGTGGCAGAACATGAGAGAGGTGAAATCACGTCCTGTTACACATTTAAACGCCGGCCGGTTCAGCTTGTATTTAGTGAATCATTCGGCACGCGAGAAGAAGCTCTGGTAGCGGAACAGCAGATAAAAGGTTGGAGCAGAGCAAAGAAAGAGGCAATGATGCGTGGTGATTGGAGTGAGGTTTCTCGGCTGGCGAAAAATTCTAAATGCGCCCTTCGACAAGCTCAGGGCGAACGGAAAACCGGGATACAGGAGAATTTTGAGGAGTTGGGGGTATGAGGTGGCCTCTCGTGAGGTTTGAGGAAGTTGCATTACCCGAAAAGGGAGCGATTGTGTCTGGCCCGTTTGGCTCGAACATCAGTAGCCGCTTCTTTGTGGATGAAGGTGTTCCGGTCATTCGCGGAAACAACTTGACCTTCGGCCACCGAAAATTCGTTGATGATGGTTTCGTCTACCTCACAGAAAATAAAGCACAGGAATTCCGTAATTGTGTGGCGGTTACAGATGACCTGATTTTTACAGCAGCCGGGACCATCGGGCAAGTCGGTATAATCCCTGCCGAAACAAGGTTCGACCGCTACATAATTTCAAACAAGCAACTCCGAGTTAGATGTGATCGACGCAAAGTTAGCCCTCTATTCCTGTTTCTTTGGTTTACTACAGAAAAAATGCGGCAGCACATAATCAACAAAAATACAGGCTGCTCGATTCCGCTAATAAATCTTGGAATTCTTCGAGGTCTTCCAATACCGCTTCCTGCGTTGGACGTGCAAGAACGAATTGCTTCGGCTATTTCTACCTACGACGATCTGATCGAAAACAACCGGCGGCGGATAGCGTTGCTGGAAGAGGCGGCGCGACAGGTGTACCAGGAGTGGTTCGTGCGCCTGCGATTCCCCGGTCGTGAGCATACCCGCATTGTGGATGGTGTGCCGGAGGGGTGGGAGAAATGTTGTGTAAAGAATCTTGGCAGAGTAATAACTGGCAAAACGCCCAGCACAACTGACAGCAGCAATCATGGAGGAGATATTCCATTCGTAAAGACTCCCGATATGCATGGGAATGCCTATGTCACGGAGACGGAATCATTCTTGACAGACAAGGGTGCAGAGTCTCAATCCGGCAAGTTCGTCCCAGCAAATACGATACTGGTATCATGTATTGGTGCAAAGCTGGGGGCAGTATCTTTGACCTCCTGTCGCGCACAGTTTAACCAACAGATTAATGCCGTAATACCCTCGAATGAAGTCCATACCTTTTTCTGCTATTTTGCTTGCACGGACATGAAACCAACACTGGAGGCACTTGGTGGCGGAGCTACCATGCCAAATGTAAATAAGAGCAAGTTTGAAAATTTGACCGTCATCCTGCCATCGCGGTTTTTATGTAAAAATTTCCACGAGTTTTGTTCTCCGGTATTTAGGCAGATACAAGTGCTGGCGCTCCAAAACCAAAAACTCCGCACCGCCCGTGACCTGCTGCTCCCGAAGCTGATGAGTGGGGAGATTGCGGTATGACTATTGATATTAGTCCCGATATATATTGCATGAGAGGTTCACATGAAATTTGAAGTTTATTGTGACGAGTCTCGCCCCGATCTTCTCTCCTCTCAGCATCCACCTATTGCTACCTTTGACGGGATCATGGTTAGGTTCAGAAAGAACAATTTTGATCATTGTTTCTTTGAGTCTACAGGGAGAAATGGGGTAAAAGATCAATTCTCCCGGCCAAGATCAGAGCGGATTGATTGGATTAAAGCCGCACTAGAAGATCCCAGTAGCGAATTATATGAAGGATGGGACAGTTCGAAAAAACGTTATGACCGGAGCCGAAGAGCTGCGATTGTGATGGGGGACTATGTCGTAATAATTGCGTTTACTGGTACAGGAACAGCAGATTTTGTTACCGCTTATTTGGCTGACACTCCTGCAAGACCCGGTCGGCCTTCGACTATAGATAAAATTCGAAGCGGGCCAAGATGGTAAAAAAACAAACCCCCTAGCCGCATAGCTGCTAGGGGGTCAAGATCTTTACCGCTGATTCGCCAGGCTGGCTCAGCGGGAGCCTTTGTAGGTTCTATTGCCACTGGCAAAGAACGTTCGTCAAATATCACAATCGGTATACAGAATACAACTAAAAATCATCACCTACTAAAAAATAGCACATATTCATTTATTGTTGTCAAAAAAATGAGGCAATGAATAAGCCAATTAGCTGAATCGGTTCAGATACATTGAAGCATACGCGGTATCTATGGACAAAAATGGTATAAATCAATGGGATGTTTGATATGGTCCAGCCTGCTTTGTAGCTCCGAACAAATCGAAGCAGGCTCCGAACATTTGGGTGCAAGGTTCGAACATTTGGAACACAGCTCCGAACATTTGAACGCTGAGCCATAAAGGACATTAGGTGTCGAATCTGCAGCACTGTCTCTTATGGAATATGTATAACCAAGCATAACTAGCTGATATTGAAAGAATTGGTAAAGGACACTTAACGCGGCTTTGTCCTTTATTGAGCATTGTATATCCAATAGAGGTAGATATGATCACCGACATCAACAGCGAGGACCGACTGGTGCAGGCTACCTTTGCCGAGCACTTGGAAAAGGAGCTTGGCTGGGAAAATATCTATGCCTGGAACCAAGAGGACTTTGGTCCGGACAGCCTGCTGGGACGTGCCGACACTCATGAGGTAGTGTTGAAGCGGGATCTGCGCCGGGCACTTGTCATATTGAATCCCCAGCTCCCGGCCTCGGCTGTTGACGAAGCGGTTACCAAACTTACCTACCACGACTTCACCCGCTCCCTCCTGCAACATAATCAAACCTTCTACAAGATGATCCGCGACGGTGTGCCAGTAATCTACCGGGAACCGAACGGCACTTTGCGTCATGCACAGGCACGAGTTATCGACTTTCAGAACGGAACAACCGACGGCAAACCGAACAACCGCTTTGTAGCGGTCCGCGAGCTGAAACTTACCGGCCTGCGGACCCCCAACTACAACCGCCGTGCTGACCTGGTCTGCTTCGTCAATGGTCTGCCGCTGGTGTTCATCGAACTGAAGGCAGTTTACAAGAACATCCGTGCAGGATTCGACGGTAACCTGAAGGATTATATGGACGAGCATGTCATTGGCCATGCCTTCCACCACAACGCATTCCTGATTGTCAGCAACGGCCACCGGGCACACTATGGTTCCATCACCAGCGAGTGGGATCATTTTGGTGAGTGGAAAAGAATTGATGAGCAGGACAAAGGCAATGTCGATGCCGAGGTGCTGTTGAATGGCATGCTGGAGAAGGATCGGCTGCTGGATATTCTGGAAAACTTCATCCTGTTTGATGCCAGTAAGCCGGGGGCAGTGCGCAAGGTGGTTGCTCGAAATCATCAGGTGATGGGTGTCAACTGTGCTGTTGAATCGGTGATCAATCAAGAGGAGTTAAAGATCCGGTTTCCGCTGGAAGAGCGCCTGAAGTACAAGGTGATTGAACTACCAAGGGAGTTGGCGACGGACAGCGATATGCTGGCGCTCATGCCTCCGGAAGAACCGAAAACTCTGCAACTCCCTATGGCGCCCACCCCGACCTCGGCAAACTGGGGGTTTTCTGGCATACGCAGGGGAGTGGAAAATCCTATTCGATGGCTTTTATTGCCGAAAAGGTACGCCGGACGGTGCCTGGCAACTTTACTTTTGTGCTGATGACCGACCGCAACGATCTGGACAGCCAGATCTATCGGACCTTTGTCGGCTGCGGTGCTGCCGATGAGCAGTCGCCACGGGCAGGTTCCGGAAAAGAACTGGAACAACTTCTCAAAGAGAATCACCGCTATATTTTCAGCCTGATCCACAAGTTCAATCAGAGCGTAAACCCCGAGGAACCGTACAGCCGCCGCGATGACATCATTGTCATTTCTGACGAAGCCCACCGCACCCAGGCCGGCAAACTGGCCCGCAACATGCGGCTGGCGCTCCCCAATGCAGCCTTTATCGGCTTTACCGGCACTCCACTGTTCAAGCATGATAACCTGACCAAGCGGATCTTCGGCAGCTATGTTTCCTGCTATGACTTCAAACGCTCCGAAGAGGATGGCGCAACCGTCAAGCTGGTCTACGAGAACCGTGGCGAGAAGTTGGGAATTGCCAGGCTGGATCTGAACGACCGGATTGCCGATGCTGTTGAAAAGGCTGATCTGGACCCGGATCAGACTGCACTGCTGGAAAAACTGTTGGTTAAGGATTATGAGGTCATCACTGCAGACGAGCGTCTGGAAAAACTGGCTGATGATTTTGTGGAGCACTCCATTACCCGATGGGAATCTGGCAAATCGATGCTGGTCTGTATTGACAAGATCACCTGTGCCCGGATGTTTATGTTAATTGATCCGAGGTGGAAAAAGAAATTGTCGATAGTCCGTAAGGAGGTGCTGGCTCGCGAAGCAGCCTTGACTGTGCCCTGTGACAGCGAAACCAGGCAACTTCTGACAGACCAGAAAAATCGACTTGCCGCACAGGCAGCCTGGCTGGAAAGCACCATTATCGAGATTATCATCAGCGAAGCGCAAGGCGAAGTGGCCGCCTTCAAGGCGTGGAAGTTCAACATAATCCCGCACAGAGCGATCATGAAGCAGGGCTTCGAGACGCCGGACGGCAAGCGGGTAGATGTGGAAACGGCCTTCAAGAACCCGGAGCACCCCTTCCGCATTGCGATTGTATGTGCCATGTGGCTGACCGGGTTTGACGTGGAATGTCTCTCGACGCTCTACATTGATAAGCCGATGAAGGCGCACAATCTGATGCAGGCCATTGCCAGAGCCAACCGACGCTTCCCCGGCAAGGATTTCGGTTTGATCGTCGACTACAACGGCATGCTGAAGAGTCTGCGGGAAGCATTGGCACAATATGCCCTTGGTGATCGAGAGAATGGCGGAGAAGAGATTGTGGCACCAATTGAGGAGCGGGTTGTAGCTCTGAAGGATGCTATTGAGGAGACCGAGCGTTATCTGCTGTCGCTCGGTTTTGATGCATCTCTGTTGATTGGAGCAACTGGATTCCCGCGCATTCAGGCATTGGCAGATGCTGTGGAAGCGGTCTACACCTCCGACGAATCCAAGCGCCGCTTCGAGATTATGGCACGTCAGGTGTTTATTCGCTTCAAAGGGTTACTGATGGAGCCATCCGCTCTGCTCTTCGCTGAACGTCATGACAATATCGAGGCGATCTACAAAAAGCTGACTGAACGGCGCGACACTGCCGATGTTAACAATCTTCTCAAGGAATTGCACCGCATCGTCAATGAGGCGATACGGGCACAGACAGGAGTTGCTGATCCACCGCCAGAGAGCAGGTTCTATGATCTGAGCAGCATCAATCTGGAAAAGCTACGGAATGAGTTTGCCAGGAAGGTGCGGCGCAAAGCGACTGCATTGCAGGATATTCGCGAGATCGTGGAACAGAAACTGTCGGATATGCTGAAACGTAATCCCAAGCGGATGGACTATTACAAACGCTACCAGGAGATCATTGCGGACTATAACCGTGAGAAAGACCGCGTCAGCATTGAGGACACCTTTACCAGATTGGCTGACCTGGCCGCCAGCCTGGATGAAGAACAGCGAAAGGTCGTGGAGGAAGGTTTGACGGAAGAGGAGTATGCCCTGTTCAGTATGCTGCTGCGCGAGGATCTGAGCAAGGCTGACCGGGAGCAGGTGAAGGTTGCCAGCCGGAGCCTGCTGAAAGAGGTGCAGGCTCTCCTTAAGCCGCTGGAGCAGTGGACCCAGAAGGAACAGACACAGGCCGAAGTGGAAGTGTTCATCCTCGACCACCTCTATCCGTTATTGCCGTCGCCTCCGTTCACTGATGGTGACAAGCAGGCCGTAGCGAGAGAGGTGTACGGGTATATCTGGAACAGTAGCGCTTCCGGGACTGCGGTTACCTGAGTGCCGCCGCTGTTGGAGCGTGCAGGGGAGGTCAGTCCCGATACGGTTGAGGGGCAACTTGAACTGCTGCGAACCTTGCAGCGGGCGGTATGATGTTTACCTTTCCGGCTGTGCCGTCTGTGACGTGACGAATTTTCCGGATTATTCATGCTTGCAATTATTGCCACGACTCTGTTATCTTTCTAGTCTTTTCACACCTGACATGATTACTGAAAGGATCTTCGCATAATGTTGAAAATGTTTGATTACCTGTTCGGAATGTTTTCCAATGACCTGGCCATTGATCTGGGCACAGCCAATACCCTTGTTTACCTGAAGGGTAAGGGGATTGTTGTTCGTGAGCCATCGGTAGTTGCCGTGCAGAAAATGGCCAATGGACAGCAAAAGGTTCTGAAGGTCGGTATGGAGGCCAAGCAGATGCTGGGGCGGACACCCGGCTCCATCACCGCCATTCGGCCGATGAAGGACGGCGTCATCGCCGATTTTGATATTACCGAGGAGATGTTGCGCTACTTTATTCACAAGGTGCATAATCGCAAGACCTTGGTACGTCCTCGAATTGTTATCTGCGTACCTTCCGGCATTACCCAGGTTGAAAAAAGGGCCGTCAAGGAGTCGGCTGAATCGGCCGGCGCCCGAGAGGTCTATCTGATCGAAGAGCCGATGGCAGCCGCCATTGGAGCCGGGTTACCCATAATCGAGGCATCAGGCAACATGATCGTCGATATCGGTGGCGGCACCACCGAGGTTGCAGTCATCTCGCTGGCCGGCATCGTCTATGCCCAATCCACCCGCATGGGGGGCGACAAGATGGATGAGGCCATAGTTCAGTATATCCGAAAAAAATATAACCTGCAGATTGGCGAACGCTGGGCTGAAAAAATAAAGATAGAAATCGGCGAAGCCTATCCGGGACCCGACACTCTGCACATGGAGGTTAAAGGACGTGATCTTGTATCCGGCATCCCTAAAACAATTGAGGTCAGCTCTGACGAGATTCGTGAGGCCTTGAAGGAGGCGGTCAACTCCATCGTCGATACGGTTCGCATCTGCCTTGAAAAGACTCCACCTGAACTGGCAGCCGACATCGTTGACCAGGGCATTTTTCTGGCCGGCGGCGGCGCCCTGCTGCGCAATCTGGATCTTCTGCTGCGTGAGGTAACCAAGGTTCCGGTGCTCATAGCCGAAAACCCCCTGGACTGCGTTGTACTTGGCTCGGGCAAGGTACTTGATGAGCTCGACCTGCTGCGGCGCGTGTCGATCTCGTCATAGTTTTACCATATGACACTTGGAACACATGAGGCAGACGAGCCTGCAATACAAGTTCCTGCGCTTCGCACTGTTCTTTGTGCACCAGTGATTATTTTCCCTCCTGTATAATTATGAACTCTCCGACAATTGACATTATCGTTCCGGTCTGGAACAGCCTTTTCGAAACCCGCGCCTGTCTGGCGGCTATTCTCGCAAGTTCTCCCGATGATGCTCGCCTGATTATCGTCGATAATGGCAGCAATCGCGCGACGGAGCTTATGCTTGAGGAGTTTTCCGAACCGCTTGGAGAGAACGGCCTGTTTATCAAATCAGAGCGTAACGTAGGTCTGGTTCCGGCGATAAACATGGGCCTGGCTCGCTCCGACAGCGATTTTGCTGTTATCGTGCGTCCTCATGCCATGGTACATGAAGGCTGGCTCAACGTTATGCTCAATGCAGCCGTGACAACCGGAGCCGGCATTGTATCTCCGGTGTTTGCCGGAGTGGGAGCACCACCACTTCCACCCCTTGCCCCGGGATGCACGCTGATGGAAACGTGTACGGTTTCGTTGACGTGCCTATTGCTCAAAAGGGAAATGCGGATACTGACCGGCAATTTTGACGAGCGTCTTGATGGAGGTGAATGGTGTCTGCGGGAATATGTCCGACGGGCTGCTTCCAAAGGATACCGCACATGCGTAACAAACCGTTCAGTGCTTAAGTGCGATATTGAACCGGTGTACGGATCACCCAAGCGACGTCTCGAAATGCTGCAGAACAGCCGTTCGGCCTTTCTGGCTGTTTGGGGAGTAAGCCGTCACTACGTCGTTTACTTCGGAAAAAAGGCTGATGCTGCCAGTTTGAGTACAACCATGGATGTAATTCTGGACGGCGCCCGTCAGGGGCATCGCTTTTCCCTGCTTCTGCACCGACGCCAGTACTCGAATTTTCGCCGGATGGGATGGAATGGCCTGCATACCTGCATTGAGATTTACGCTATCTCCATGTTGTATCCACAACGTGACCTGCATCGAAAACTGGCGCAACTTCAGACCGTCTCGCCCGATCTGCTGGCCGTTTGCGGGTGTGACGACATCCAGTTTCCGCTGCTGGAAACAGCAATTCCGCTGGAAGAGCTTATCACGGCCATGTCAGTCCATTCCGCCTGCGTGGCTGTGCAGTCTACGGAGATGCCCGCATGATTACTGATATCACATCACAATTACAGGCAAATCGCGATGTAATCGAGCGAATCGAACAGAATTTGACACTGCAGATCGCTAAAATGGCTGACTTTCTGATCGACACGTTCAGCCGTGGCGGTAAACTGTTGGTGATGGGCAACGGCGGATCCGCCGCCGATTCCCAGCATTTTGCCGCCGAAATAGTGAGCAGGTTCCGCATGGAGCGCCCTGCCCTGCCTGCCGTGGCCTTATCTACAGATACGTCAATTCTGACCGCTATCGGCAACGACTACGGTTTTGACATCGTTTTCCGGCGTCAGGTCGAAGCACTGGCTATGCCGGGTGACATCGTAGTCGGTATCTCGACCAGCGGCAATTCAACCAATGTAAAGAAAGCGCTGGAGCTGGCGCGCGAAAAAGGATGCCGTACAATTGCGCTGCTCGGCAGAGACGGCGGCAGCATAAAGAGCGCCTGTGACCTGGCGCTGGTCGTCCCCAGTGATGACACACCCCGTATTCAGGAGGGACATATAGCTATCATTCATATTGTCTGTGACCTGGTGGAAAAGACGATGTTCGGGAACTCCGGCATATGACAAACCTGATTTCTGCGGAAGGTCTGAAAATGCTGCATGACGAATATGACCAACTCTGGAAGGTGGAACGCCCCAAGGTTGTCCAGGGGGTATCGGATGCAGCTGCAGAAGGAGACCGTTCAGAAAACGCAGAGTACATCTACGGGAAAAAACGTCTGCGCGAGATAGATCGCAGGCTGAAGCATCTTGGCTCGCGCATTAAGCTGCTCAGGGTGGCGACTGCACCGGCAAACCCCACCTCGGTTTCGTTCGGCTGCTGGGTGAGTTATGAGGATGAAACGGGAAATGAACGCTGTTACCAGCTGGCAGGCCCGGACGAAATAGATGTCAGCATCGGAAAAATCAGCATTGATTCGCCGGTCGGACAGGCTCTCCTGCACAAAAAAATTGATGATGAAGTAATTGTCCGCCGACCAGGCGGCGAGCTCGTCATATGTATCACCGGGATCAGCTCAAATGGCCCGGTTCATCATGGGACCCTCTGACGGCAGAATATTCACCGATCGCTTTATTATAACATTCGGGGCAGATACCGTGGCTGAAGAGTGCATCTGAATGCTCTGAAATATACTGCTCCAGATTATGCCAGGAATTTTTATTATCGCGGATTTGCTTGCAATACATGCAGATGGGGATAATCCCTTCAAGATGTTTTATCCTTTGCAGAGCTGTTTCCACTTCGAGCAGTTTTTCTGAAAGTTGCCGTTGAGTCCGGAGAAGATCATTATTGATCAGAACCGACGCCTCGTATGTCGAAATAAGTAAGTCAATAATCCGTTGAAAATCCGGTTTAAGCGTATAAGAAGTCTCTTTGAAGACAACTACCATCTCCTGACCGGAAGTTTTTGCCTGACGCAGGTGGAGCGTCCGGATAATATCTGCGGTTCGCGATATAAGGTATTCCTCGTTGTAGGGCTTCGAAAAAAAGTAGTCAGCCCTGCATTCTATGGCTCGAAGGACATCTTTTGGATTTGAAAGGCTCGTCAGCAGGACTACCGGGATATCGCTCGTCTCCTCGGATGCTCTGATTGCGAGGCACAGTTGATAGCCATCCATTTCCGGCATCATAATGTCCGTAAACACGATGACCGGAATTCTCTTTTCAAGCAGCGCGAGCGCCTCCCTGCCACTATGCGCCTCAACGGTGGCATACCCCTGGCTGTTCAACAGCAGACAGAGTTGACCCGCCTGAAACGGACTGTCATCCACCACCATTATGAGCGGCTTATTTTGAGTATGTTCCATAAATCACCCTGTTTCTTACGATTAATTTATTTTAGATTCAAAAGCGAACGAATCATCGGAGCGATATCGCACGACGGGAGGATATGAAGCCCGCCGTCGAGGCGTATCGCCTCTCCTGGCATGCCGTGGACTACCGAACTCTCTTTGTCCTGGACAATGGTAATAGCGCCAAGTTCGCGCAGATGTTTAAGCTCAACAGCGCCATCAACTCCCATCCCGCTCAGAATAATTCCGAGGGAATTTTCGTGATAGGCTGCCGCTATGGAGCGGAACAGACGCGACACCGAGGGGCGGACACCATTTTCCGGAGGTGCAGACACCAGACTGACCTTCCCGAAATGCGTAACTTCCAGATGCATACCTGAAGGAGCGATATAGGCATGTCCGGCACAGAGTGTTTCGTTGGCTACTGCTACACTCACAGCAAGTTTAGTGGAATATTTGAGCCATTCGGCAAAACCGTTTTCGAATCCCGGGGTTATGTGCTGAACAATGACGACAGGCACAGGAATAGTCGCCGGCAGCTCACTCAAAATCTCCTGTATTGCCTGCGGACCGCCGGTTGAAGCGCCAATGGCAATGATCCTTATTGCTTGCGTTTTGGGTACGACAACTGGTTTCGGCACACTTATACGAGTTGATTCAGGCCTTCCGGACCGCAACTTTGACTTGGCAGTGGCCATCGCCTTCAGGATGGCCAGCAGTTCCTGTCGTTCGGCAACCCCGTCAGAGCTGGTATTTGAATGTGGTTTCGAGATGATCGCCAACGCACCAGCTTCGATGGCCTGAAAAGCAAGTGTTGCGGTCTGTGTGCTGTACATCGAACTGACAATTACGATGGGGCACGGGGTGTCGGCCATAATACGCCTGGTGGCTTCAAAACCATCCATATCAGGCATATTGATGTCCATCGTGATGACATCCGGCTGCAACCGGTTAGCCAGTCGTATGGCATCGTTACCATTCCTGGCAATGTCAACAACCTTGAAGTCCGGGTCGCTACTAATGACCGTTTCCAGAAAAAGCGCTGCGCTCGAAGAGTCATCTACAATGAGAACCCTGATCATCCGGTATGCCCCCTAAATCAACTTCCTGATGATGTCAAGCAGACTGGTCTGGTCAAAGCTTGATTTGACAATATAGGCATCCGCCCCGGAGTTTATGCCCTTTTTCTTATCTTCAACCGAATCAAGACTTGTTATCAAGACAACGGGGAGCCGTGACAACCTTTCGTCCGCACGAATGCGGGCTGTTAACTCAAAGCCGTCCATATGTGGCATCTGCACATCAACTGTCGCCAAATCGAATCGTTCGTTTCCTTGCAGCGTCGCCAGGGCATCAAGTCCGTCAACAGCGGTTTTTACCTCATATCCGTAAGATTCCAGCACATTCATGATAAGTGTTCGCGATGTTATCGAATCGTCCACTACCAGTAAACGTTTTTTTGTTGATTCTTCATGTGAAGCGGATACTCCGGATATCGCTTGAAAATGATGAGTAAAGGTGCTCTCTGAGTTGCACATCAGATCCATAACATTCAATATCGGTACAATGGCGCCATTTGCCAGAATCGTGGCACCGGCAATATTGCGAACCTTTCGGAGCAGCGGCCCTATCCCTTTGACCAGCAGGTCCTCTTCGCACACCACTTCATCGATCTGGAAGGCAAAAAGGGTGTCTCCCTGGCCAAGAATCAGGGCAAAGGTATAGCCGCCGGAATCCGGCGCAGTGGCCGGTATCCCGAGCAATGCGGCTAGAGAAACCAGTTGAACGGTTTGATTGTCTACCACTATGGAGTCTTTAGTACCGACAGCCTTAATTTCGGCAGTGCGCACCCGGCAGACTTTCCGGACATGCACTGTCGGTACTGCGAACACCTTGTTGCCGGTCCGGACATGAATCCCCCTGATTGTAGCAAGCGAAACAGGGACAATAAGTTTGAACGTTGTTCCTGCTCCGAAGGTTGAATCGACAGAAATACTCCCCCCCAGCTTATCCAGACATTTTGTGACGATCGCAAGACCCAGGCCACGTCCGGAGAGCAGGCTGACCTCGCTCCTGGTTGAAAAACCGGAATTGAAGATCAACATCTGCAGATCTTTTTCGGGCATATCCGAAAGAGACTCCGGCGATAGCAGGCCGTTACGCAAGGCAACCTCGCGGATCCTGGCGGTATCGATGCCGCTGCCATCGTCCGAAATTGTGATCTCGATCTTGCTGTTTTCAATCGCGGCAATATCGATACGGATCCTGGCCGTAACAACTTTTCCGGCCGCCTGGCGAACAGCAGGAACTTCAATACCATGATCGATGCTGTTTCTCAACAGGTGTACCAGGGGGTCCTTCAACTCCTGCAGAATTCTTCTGTCAAGTTCAATGCCGTCACCACTGATAGTGAGCTCAACCATCTTGCCGACAGTTCGTGCGACATCGCGCACCAGTTTGTGAAACCCCTGGGTCAGCGATGATGCCGGCAGCATGAGTAGCCTTTTGGTATCGAGAATGAGCCCTTCAATCAGATTCTCCGACTGCCGCCCGTCTTGCTCGTTTATGCGATTAATATGAATAACCCGCTTCATAAGCGTGCCCAGGCTGCGTTCCAACTCCAGCATTGTCGCTCTGTCGTTATGCTGCTGTTTGGCAAGGTTGCGCCGCAAGATATCAATGGAGCCAATGACCTCTTTCAGATCACGTGCCTGCTGACGGAAAATCATCTTGAGCGCGATCAGCTCTTCAGCCCCGGCAAGCAGTTTATCAATCCCGGCTATCGGAACACGAACTGTTTCAGAGGTAGTGCCGGGCCGTTGCTCCACCAGCTGCTGCCTCTCTGACAGCTCAGCCTGAATTGGAACTGCTGTCATATTCCCTGGATCGCTGAATGTGTCACATATTATTTCGTTCGATTCAATCATGGTGTTACACGATTCATTCGAGCTGTTGCCGGCACCTGGAGTTGCGGACAAATTGAGCATTTTCAACGCTTCATCAAAACGTTTGCAGATTTTTACGGACTCAGACTTCAGGGAGGTTGATGGTGTCTGGGGCGATGGTGAGGAGAGAAGCCGCTCAATAAGATCTACTGAATCATGCAACAGATCCAGCACGCTTCTGTCCGGCTTGGCCGTTTTTTGCTGCAGTATGAGCAGACAGTCTTCGAGAGACTGGCACACCAGTTCAACGAGTGAAAGATCGACAATACGCGCTCCCCCTTTGAGGCTGTGGGCGCAACGGTATATCGTCGTCACACTTTCTGCCGAAAGAGCACAGTCAGCGGACTGTTCAATCTTTATCAGGCATTCATTGAATGAGGAGAGGTGATCCTGGGCTTCCGCCAGAAACATTTCCGTGAGGCGGGTGAGTTGTTCGTGATCCAGCATCATGCTCATTAGTTCACCTTGAAACGTTCAACCAGATGCCAGAGTTTTTTTCCCATTTCGTTAAGATCGTGGGTCGCTTCTTCGGCCTGACGGGTGCTCGTTACAATCTGGTCCGAAGCGCTGCGGATACTGTCAATTGCGACAGCCACCTGGTTGAGGCCGACAACCTGCTCGCTGGTCGATGCCACTATCTGCGCCGAGGCCTGAACCGTACCAACTGCACCCTGCTCGATTATCTGGATGGAAGATTCAGTTTCCGCAGACTGCCTGACACCGGATTCAACAGTTTTACCCCCCTGTTCGGTAGCCATCACCGCCGTGCTGATAGATTTCTGGATATCATTCAGGATACGTTTTATCTGCACTGTCGCCCCTTTGGACTGTTCCGCCAGACTGCGCACCTCCTGGGCGACAACAGCAAACCCTTTGCCATGCTCTCCAGCCTTGGCAGCCTCAATGGAGGCATTCACCGCCAGCAGATTGGACTGGCTGGCAATATCGCTGACCGATTCAATAATCTCACCGATGGCCATACTCTGTTCGCTCAGCTTGACAATGCCTTCGGCAATAAAGTCCATCTGTTGTCTGATCTTGTTCATGCCATGAATGGTTTCGGCGACATTCCTGCGACCACTTTCAGTGACTTCAGCCGTCTCTTTTGCACATTCGGATACATAGGACGACTTCTGGTTCACAAGCTGTGCCGTTGTTTTGATCTCTTCCAGCGAGGTCGAGGTTTCGCTGACTGCAGCGGCGGTTTCAGAGGTGCTGGTAGCCAGCTGGGCGGTAAGACTGGCGATGCGTGCGGTTGCCCCGGAGACAAGCTTTGAGGCCTCCCGGATCTCCCGGACCATGGCAAGCAGATTGGCGATCATTGCATTAAAGGCATTTCCCAGGGAATCACGCTCGGAGAGCGGCTCGCACGTTACGGAAAGGTTGTTGGCGGAAATTGACTCTGCAATCTTCGACATACTTTTAAGATATTCATTCATATTGGTAAATGCCCTCGAAAATACCCCGATCTCGTCATCGCGGTGCAGTGTTGACGGACGATTGGTCAGATCACCCTGTGATATCTGATCAGCCACGATCGTCAACTCGCGCAAAGGCAGAGTAATACTCCGTGTCAGCAGGTACCCCGTTACACTGAGCAGGCATATTACCAGGGGGATGCCGATGATGATGATGTTTAGAGATGCAATGTTGCTGGCATGAAGTTCCTTGTCATGGTTTCTCAGGAGGTCCCGCTCGATGGAATCAATCTCACCGAGCGTTCTGGTAATTTCGCTTGTCAATTTGAGTGGATTACCGGAATTGATGTAGGCAACCGCGCCAGCCTGTTTATTATCGCGGAATGCCTGATAAACCTCCTCGTACGCAACGAGCCGTTTATTGATAAGCGTTTCCGCATTACCCAGCAATTGACGCGCCTTTTCGTTCCGGATAAGTTTTTTTAACTCTTCCAGTGATTTGGTGATGCTTTTCACGGCGTCCCTGTGCTGGGCAAGATATTCCGGCTTTTCCGTCAGGAAATAGCCCCGCATGCCGCTTTCCGCAGCCCAGTTGTAGGTGGGGATATTCTCGAGTTCATCAACAACGCTGAAGGTATGCTTGACCATCTCGGCATTCGCCTCCATGGCCAGGTTATTACGATACGAGATTATGCCGAATATCGTTAATACTGTGATAATCAGCACACAGAACGCCCCCAGTTTATTGCCTATTGTCCATTTCATACAAATTTCTCCTTTCAGTCTTTATCGGCAGGCATTTTAACTGTTTTCGTCATTGACAATCAGATCCGGGTCGTGAATAAGTCGCAAACCGTCTAACAGAACCAGACGGTCGCAGGTCACACCACGCAAATATCTGGCGCCATGTGTCTGTTGTGTAATCATGGTGTCCTGAATATCCGCCAGAGGCAGGCTCAGTACCCCTTCAATCTCATCGGCCACCAGACCGAACTCCATACCGCTGTCAGTGAGCACTACCGCTTTTACGTCGTGTTGGGTCGAGTCACCGGATATGCCAAGTAATGTACGAAGATCAACAGCAGCCAGGAGCTTGCCTCTCAGGTTAAATATTCCGGCAATATGGGGTGGCACGCATGGTAACGGCATCAGGTTATTCAGGATGATTATCTCCTGAACCAGTGTCGAATCTATGGCATAGCGTTCTGCGCCAAGGGCGAAAACCGTCACCTCCAGGTGATCGCCGGCCTGAGTGTCTACCGTAATTCGGGCAAGATCTTCGGCCCGCTCATGAAGGATGCGTTCCCGTTCCGCTATTACTGTCCGGTCCATAGTGTATTATGTCACTCCGCCATGTTCTTTTTTCTCATGATAGTCAGCAACTCCTTCATATGGCCGGCGGAAATTCCTTCCGACTCAGGTAAAAGGTCCTCATCCTTGTAGAGGGTAAGCAGCTTGGCCGTATTGTCAAAGCTCCGTAAAGCCTGTCTGCTGTTACCAAGTTTTTGCTCAATAGTGCCCAGGGTATAGTTTCCCATTACGAAATCAGGTTCCAGATAAAGCGCCTTACGCAAAGCACCGGCAGCCTCGGGGAGTTTGCCGGCCACCTGGAGGATTGTTGCATGAAGATAATAGCCATGGAGGTTGAGGCCGTCGCATTGTAATCCTTCCTCGCAGAGTGAGCAAGCATCGTGGAGGAGTCCTTGATTTGCCAGCTTTTCCGCTTTGGCAAAAAGATTATCACCGGTGCTGGCCTGTTTGAGAATGTGTTCGACACTCTTTTCCCGAGCATCGCTGGTTGTCGGCTGCATAACAACATGACGAGGCTTGATGGCGCCTGTCTGTATCGGGTTTACCGTGGCTTTGGGTGTCTCATGCTGTCTTTTTTTTGTTATGGGGATAATTTTCTGAACAACAGGAGAACGTGAATCTTTTTTGCGATAGAAAAAAGAGCCGCCACATTGAACTGTATCAAAAGCGGCTGTGAAATAATCCGAGCATTCTGTCTGGCTGACAATCAGATAGCCGTTTGGCGCAAGCGCCCCGGCAAATCTGTCAATTATGGTCTGGATAGTATCCGGAGAAAAATACATCAGGACATTTCTGCAATAGATGACATCAAGCCCTTCGGTTGCATTTGATGATGACGGATAATCTGCTTCGGCAAGATTGAGACTGAAAAATTTCACCTTGCGGCGTATTGCTTCCTTTACCTCATAAAGGTTGTCAGCGATGCTGTTGAAATAACTGTTTTTGTAATGATCCGGCAGGGTTCTGAATGACCATCTGGTATACTCCCCTTTGCGGGCCCGCTCAAGAAAGGAGGGATTGATGTCGGTCGCTATCAGGGATGTGCGCCAACCTGCAAGATCAGACTGCTCGGCAAGGTACATTGCAATGGAATAAGGTTCTTCTCCTGTTGCACAACCGGCACACCAGATGCGCAGAACGCGTCCTCTTTGCTTTGACACAGCCGGCATTATTTCTTCGCCAAGTGCTTCGATGGTCGCTGATTCTCGAAAAAAATAGGTTTCGCCGATAGTCAGAGTCTGCACCAGAGCATGCATATGATCTGTACTGAGCTTCCCACCCAGGAGCATGCTGGTAAAACCGTGTTGACTCGTAAACATGCCGCTCTTTGAGAGTTCCTTCAGCTTATTGTCCAGCTCGGCCAGACGAGTGGTCGGGAAATATATTCCCAGCTTGGCGGAGATATAATCCCGCGCCTGCTTCAGCTGTTCGATGCCGGCAGATGAAATCACGCGCCTGCCTCAGCCGTATCCACGTCAAGAGTAGAAAGGTCATCTTCCGTCAGGCATTTTTCAATATCCTGAATAAGTACTATGTCGTTATCAAGGCGGGTAAGTCCGGTGAGATGTTCAAGCTCGGGGATAATGTCTGATGAGTTGGTGATCAGAGTGTTGGATATCTCAGCTATCTGGTCGACCGAATCGGCTGTCAGCACCACAGTGCGTTTGATTGTCTGAGCAATGATAAAAACATCATCCAGCTCAATTTCCCTGGGTGGCAAACCTAGTACGTGGCGCGTATCGATAACCGGCAGGATGGTGCCATGCATGTTTATGACACCACAGATGTGTCCGGATCCGGCAGGTAGTGGTGTCTGCTGTACGGAGCGAATGACCCGCTGTACGGAGTCCAGCGGGATCGCATAGCGAACTTTTTCCAGCCGGAATAAGAGTAACAGTAAACTGGTGTCTCGTTGCATTACATTGCTCCCCGAAGTCCGGTAAGAAAAGTCCTGGCGATCAATAGTATCTGTTCTGGGTCGCATATGTTTGGAAGGATAAACAGCAGATTGTAAGGGTTATCTATTCGGGGTTATTCTCTACCATCACATCACATAAACTTCGATATTTCGAATCCGATCTGCCCCAGCGGCAACACTTCATCCGCAACCCCCCCATCTACGCATGCCTTCGGCATACCATATATGGTTGAGGTGGCCTCGTCCTGAGCAATAGTCGCGCCACCCTTCTGTTTCAACAATTGCATCCCCTTGAAACCGTCGCTCCCCATACCGGTCAGGATGACACCGAGCATGGCACCGTTGGTCGCTTCAGCCATACTGGATATCATCAGGTCAACCGAAGGTATATAAACATATTGCGGATAATTGCTGGTGGGCAGAACTTTCACAACTATGTTGCCCCCCTGGCGCACCAGGGTTGTATGCATGCCGCCCGGAGCTATCAAAGCCTGACCTGGCTTGAGCACGTCGCCGTCCACCGCTTCACGGATGGTCATGGAACATTTTGCATTGAGTCTGTCAGCATAAGGCCCGGTAAAGGCCTTGGGCATGTGGATGCCAACCATGATTCCATAGGGGAAGTTGACCGGAATGCGCGAAAGCACCTCCTGCAGCGCAACTGGACCTCCGGTGGAAGCTCCTATACCCACGTACTGAATCTTTTTCCCGGAAAATTTTGATGCAGATGGGCGCTGGTGTGACGCTGCATGCGCAGCAGCCGGACGTGAGAATCCTGACGGGGTGGATATTGTTCTACTGAAACGTGAGGCAACTGCTTCCTTCACCTTTCGAAGTAATTCCTGACGAAAGATATTCTGCGCATCGGCCGAATCGGTGACATTTTTGGGGATGTAGTCGATAGCCCCGGCGTCAAGCGCCTCAAAAGTTGATTTAGCCCCCTCATTGGTCAACGTCGAGACCATAATAATCTTGGTAGGCGCCTTGGACATGATCTGCTTCAAGGCGGAGATGCCATCCATACGCGGCATTTCGACATCCATGGTAATGACATCCGGCTTGAGGGCAATCGCCTTTTCTACCCCTTCCACACCGTCTGCCGCAGTACCTACGATATCAAAGGAGGGATCTTTTGAAAGAACGCTGCGTATGGCCATCCGCATGAAGGATGAGTCATCAACAATCAGAACCCGGGTTTTCGCGGCTTGTGTCATGATCATCAGGGTTGCGCCTGAGCAGATGTGTTGAATATCGAAGCAACAAGGTTCTTGACATCCGGAATGGCATCATCCAGCTCATAGCAGAATCGCTCCACATCCATCTGGGCCAGACTCGGCGACGCATGTTTCAATATTTTCCAGGCCTCTTCATCACTGAGATTGAAACTTATCCACTCGCGTCCCCCGTAATTAAGCTCCCGTACGGAGCAGAAGAGATCAGACAGGTTGACAATGGCACACAGGATAGGATCAACCGTCGCTTCGCCGGGAGCGTGATGACAGGAAATCACCTCGCAGTACGCCTCGGGAAAATTCCATTTGCGGGCCATGCAGAGTCCTATTTCACAGTGGGTCGTACCAAGCATTTCCGCCTCTGCATCAACGAGCTTTTCGGAATGACCTTTAATGTGTTCAAGAACCTCTGCAAACGGCTCCCGCAGAAAATTACTCAGGAACACTTCACCGAGGTCGTGGATGATACCGGCAATATAAGCTTTTTCAAGATCCTGATAACCTGCCTTTTTGGCGATAATTTTGGATACCATACCAACACCGAACGAATGCTCCCAGAATGCGTTCAACTCGAGAGCCCCGGATTCACCATCAAATGCATTGATGACCGATGTGGTCAGCGCCAGTTCCCGGACATGCCGCAATCCGAGAAAGATCAGAGCCCGCTTCAGTGAGGTAACCTCCTGGGCCGGCCTGTACACAGGAGAGTTGATCAACTTCATGACCCGTGCAGTCATGACCTGATCAGATAACATCAGGTCGGCGATTTCTTCAATACTGACATCAGGATTGTCGAGCAGAGTGAGCACCTGAGTCGCGACAACCGGTATGGTAGGCAGATCGTCTACCGCCCCAACCAGAATTTCAGCTCGTTCCATCATCAGATTCTTATCCATATTTTAAGACCTTTCAGGCTATTTTTTGTAACCGAAACCACCAGGAAAATGAACCGTCTTGAACTTGTCATTAACCCCATGCAGAGATTCTGACTGGCCGACAAAGAAGTAGCCGTAAGGCTGCAGGTTGTTGTAAAAATGCTGGACAACCTTTGATTTCGATGCAGTATCAAAATATATCAACACATTTGCGCAGAAGATAAAATCAAAGCTCTTCATGAAAATCATCTTGGAGTCTTCGTACAGGTTAAGCTTGTTGAAAGTAACGAACTTCTTGACGTCGGGAGAAAGAATAAACCTGCCATTGTCCTCCCGGATATATTTACGTTTATAGACATCCGGAATATTACGAACGGAGTAGGCGTTATAGATTCCCTCCTTGGCCTGTGCAATGACCGTTTCGTTGATGTCGGTACCGATTATCTCGATGATCCAGTCTTTCAACAACGTAGCCCGTTTTTCAAGTAAGATCATTGCCATGGTGTAGGCCTCTTCGCCGGACGAGGAAGCAGCGCTCCATATTCGCAGTTTCCGGAAGCCCATCTTGTTCTTGGTCTCAACTATCTCGGGCAGCAATTTGGTTTCCATGGCAGCCAACTGTGGAACATTCCTGAAAAAATAGGTTTCGTTGGTGGTGATCTCATCCATCAGGTATTTCAGCTCTTCCGAGCCTCTGGGTGACTTGAGCAAAAGATAGTAATCCTGGCACGTCTTTGTACCTGTAGCTTCCATTCGGCGGGCAAGCCGACTTTCCAGGAAATACTTTTTGCTCGTGTGGAAATACATTCCGCAGAGATTATAAATAAAGTCACGGAGCTGCTCAAAATCCTTATCGCTTATTGCCACGTTTCACTCCTTAGGCGTGTTGAACATTGAATGGTTATGTTGAATTGAATGTGTGGAGTGCTCCGACACTATGCCAGCAAACGCAAACTAGCGGCCAACAGCTCCCTCACACCCTTCGGTCATTCCAACCGGATCGATGATCAGTGCTACCCGGCCATCGCCCAGTATGGTAGATCCAGCAATGCCCGGTATATTAGCCAGATAGTTGCCGAGAGACTTGATAGCAACCTCCTGCTGACCAACCAGACGCGTGACAACCAGTCCCATCCTCTTTTCTGCTGCTCCGACTACGACCACATAACAGAAATCACTGACATCACTGCGTTGTTGAACGTTGAATACTTTTTGCAGACGAATAAGCGGCAACACCATGTCACGCAGCTTCAGCACTTCCTGGCCGCCTATCAAATGGAACTTGCGCTGATCGACGCGGATGGTTTCAAGTACCGACGAGAGCGGAATGGAGTAAACTTCACCTTCAACCTCCACCAGAAGCGACTGGATGATCGCCAGCGTTAAAGGCAATCGCAGAATAAATTCGGATCCCAGACCCTTTGTGCTCTTTATCTCTATGAGACCATTAAGCTTTTTAATATTGGTTTTGACCACGTCCATGCCGACACCTCGACCGGAAAGGTCGGTGGCCTTATCCTTTGTTGAGAAACCGGGCAGAAAAAGCAGATCAAAGACCTCCCGCTGGCTCATAGCAGTGAACTGTTCCTCACTGATCAGTCCCTTCTCGATCGCCTTGCGGCCTACCCTGTCCGAATCTATTCCGTTTCCATCGTCTTTGATACTGATAATAATCTGATTGCCTTCATGCACAGCAGCCAGAATAAGTGTGCCGCACCTCGGTTTTCCGGCAGCCAGCCGCACATCCGGAGTTTCAAGACCATGGTCCATGGCGTTGCGAATCAGGTGGATCAATGGATCGCCGATTTCATCAACAACTGACCGGTCAAGCTCGGTCTCTTCACCAATGATCTGCAGATCCACCTCTTTGCCCAGATCACGAGACAAACTGCGCACAATCCGGGGGAATTTCTTGAACACCTTCTCCACCGGTATCATGCGCATTTTGAGTACCTGCATCTGAAGTTCGGAAGTAACGAAACTCATCCGCTTGGTGAGTTTACCGAATTCTTCGTTAAAATTGAGGCGTTCGGCTTCTCCCTGCTGCAAATCCTGATTGAGCTGGATCATTCGATTACGCTCCAGAACCAGTTCTCCCACCTGGTTCATCAGATCGTCAAGGCGCTTGACATCAACGCGCACAGTTGAGCTGTCCGATAAATCATCACCTTTGCTTTCGGCAGGTTTTGGGGGGACGGGAGCTTTTTTAACTGCAACATCTGCAGCAGGTCTGGCAGCAGGAACAGGTGCAGCGACAGGTGCCGGACCGGCAGCGGATTCCCCGGACGCATCCGGAGCTGGTGATGGTTCAGGCGGAGCGGCAGGTGACATCTCATTTTCTGTTTTCACAGGCTGGATGACCACAGACGGTGCAGAAGATACCTGCTGTGTCACTCCGGCACTCTCCAGAAGTAGCGGCAGGAGCTTGGCTATCGTACTTTCAGTTTCACGTTCCTGAATGTCCCCCGCCTTTATATCACTCACCAGCAGTTTGACAAGATCGGTGGCTTCGAGAATAACGTCCATGATTCCGGAGGTCACGGTCAGTTCACCCTTGCGGAGTCGATTCAGAACATCTTCCGTCTTATGGGTAACTTTTACCAGCAGATCAAATCCGAGAAAGCTTGAAGCCCCCTTGATAGTGTGTATCGACCGGAAGATCCGGTTCATCAGATCCGTGTCCCCGGAAGCCTTCTCAAGCGAGATGAGATCATCGTCGAGTTTTTCCAGCAACTCAGTCGTCTCGGAGAGAAAACCTTCCAACAGTTCCTGGTCTTCGCAATCAATTTGTGGCATAGTCTGAAGCTCCTGGATTATTTTTCTTCGTAGTATCTGATGATCACGTTACATCCCGGTAAAAAAATTCTTTTCGTCACGCGAAAACATTTTCTCCAGATTGAGCAAAACCAACAGCCGCTCGGCTTGGTTGATAACCCCGGCAATGCACTCCTGGTCAACCCCGCCGGCAACCATTGCCGGCGACGGCTGAATTTCACTGCCCGATATGCGGATGACCTCCGAGACGGCATCGACAATAAAACCCATCAGCTCGCCTCCCATGTCCATGACCATGATCCTGGTCTGCTTGTCGTTCTCGGCTTCTGTCAAACCAAATTTTTTTCGCATGCAGATGATTGGAACAACCTTGCCGCGCAGATTGATGACCCCTTCCACGTAATAAGGGGTATTTGGCACGCGCGTCACAATCGGCATCCGGATAATCTCGCGCACTTTGAGCACGTCCACACCGTATTCCTCCTGATCGAGGCTGAAGCTGACAAGCTGGATGAGTTCACCATGAGCGTCGCCACCTTTTACCGGCACTAATGCATTGTTCATCTTCTTCTCCTCACCACCTGGACGAAATGGATACCTAGTAACGGGTTCTTCTTTACAATGAATTCCGAAGAATTACCCAGCCAATTTAACACAGCATATTGCCGTATATCAAGCGACTTGAACAAAAAATATTCCTGAATATCGAAATGGTAATCATTATGTCAGTTCGCATCATAATTTTACTCATCATACAGAAAATGTCTCCGGCAGAGTCATTTTATTGACTTTTCCGTAGAGTGTAGTATTATCGCTCAAAATTAAACCGATTCTTTCAGGGATACCCCCCGGCATGCACACAAACGGCACCATATTTATCGCTGACAACGATCCTAAAACCCGTGACTTGGTGTCCGCATTTTTGACATATCAGGGCTACAATATCGCCCAAACTGAAATTAGTGCTTCTTTTTTTGACACTCTTCAGAAAAATTCTGCCGACATTATCATTGCAGATCTTGCATATCTCCACTCAATTGTTCCGGACTTCCGAAAGTATGCGGCGACCACGCATAATCTTCTGGCGGTCATCGGGTATGGCGATAGAAGCTCCAGACTGGTCGACGGCGAAACGGGAGAGAACATTTTTACACTTCCCAAGCCGCTGAACCTGGACGAACTGGAGAGCCTGGTAATGAGGGCCCGTGAGTACCAGTCCATGAAGATGCTGGATGGTGCCGTTAACGACGACGAACAGTACCAGCTCCTTTCGGCTTCGATGATCGGCAAAAGCAAGCCCATGAAAAACCTGTTTGAAATGATTACCAAGGTGGCCGAATCAAATGCGACTGTACTAATACAGGGAGAATCGGGTACCGGCAAGGAACTTGCAGCACAAGCAATACACCAGTTGAGCAACAGAAGAGGCAAGAATTTTGTACCGGTCAACTGTGCGGCCATACCGGACGACCTGCTGGAAAGTGAACTTTTCGGTCACGTAAAAGGCTCTTTTACCGGCGCCTACGCTAACCGCGCCGGTCGGTTCGAAATTGCTGACAAGGGCACTCTCTTTCTTGACGAGATCGGTGACATGAAGGCCAATTTGCAGGTAAAGCTGCTGCGGGTGCTTCAAAACCGGGAGTTTGAGCCGGTAGGCGCCTCGAAAGCTCAAAAGGTGGATGTACGCATCATCGCTGCAACCAATAAAGTCTTGGAAGATCTGGTGATCAGCAGAGATTTCCGGGAAGATTTGTATTACAGGCTGTCGGTTATCCCGATAACAATACCTCCGTTGCGGGATCGACGCGAAGACATCCCGCTGCTGATCAATGCGTTTCTGACACGCTTCAATAGTGACAAGCGCCATGTCGTAAAGGGTTTTTCGCGGGAAACGCTGGAGATCCTTTGCAACTACGAATGGCCGGGCAATGTCAGAGAGTTGGAAAATCTGGTGGAGCGACTGGTTATTCTGAAAGACAACGGTTTTGTAACGCCGGATGATCTGCCGGAAAAATATCTCTCCGGCAAGCAATCCGGCCAGCTACAGATATCCGACTCTATGATTGATAATCAACTTCCGGAACAGGGCATCTGCCTGAACTCTGCCGTCGAAGAATTTGAAAATCATCTGATCCTTCAGGCACTGGCCCGCACAGGCGGGAATAAAAAAGAGGCCGCCGTACTGCTGAATCTGAAGCGCACGACACTTATCGAGAAACTTAAGAAAAAGAACCTGATATTGGAAGAGGATTAAGATGAGTATGCCGATACATATCAGTGAAAATCTCTCATTACTGGCATCTCCGGTTTCACTTCGCCAGAAGCCCGGCAGCACCACCATCCAGCAGGAACGGGGATTTGGCGATCGACTTGAACGTGCCCTGTCGGGAGACTCGCCGATGGCTTCTTCCAGTGAGAATGCCAGGGTTCTGGCGGAATCCTTAAGCCTTCAGATGCTTCAGAGATCCCTTTCGCTTGCGGGCGATTCACCTGCAGAAACGGCAGCGGTACGACCGTCATCCTCGGTGAATTCGCTCCTGAGAGCCTACAGTGCCAATCTGGCAGAGACCGGAAGTAGTCCGGCGGCATCATCCACGTCTGCACCTGCTCCGTCACAACTCCATGAGCTGTCCGGCACACAAGAAGAGACACCGCCTCAAGCAGAAATACAGTCCAAACATTCTGATTCATCGTGGCTTGATCCGATCATTTCCAGGGCTTCCCGGCGCTATGGCGTTGATGCCGGCCTGATAAAAGCGGTCATCAAGGCTGAGAGCAATTTCAATCCCAGCGCTGTTTCCCACGCCGGAGCGCGGGGGCTGATGCAGCTCATGCCGGGAACTGCACGCTCACTGGGCGTCAACGATTCATTTGATCCGGAGCAGAACGTCATGGGGGGCACCAGATTCCTGCGCGACCTGCTCGACCGCTACAACGGCGATGTTGACTCCGCACTGGCTGCCTACAACTGGGGACCGGGCAACGTGGACAGACGACCCGACCGCATGCCCGCCGAGACACGAAATTATCTGGCGCGAGTCAAACAGCTCCATACGTCATACACGGGCTGATTTTTCAATTCACATGCCTAGATTGGGAGTTTCATGAGCGACACAATGAAACAGCAGATCGGGGACTTGCTCAAGGAACACAACGCCGTCCTGCTGGCGCACAACTACATGCGCGACGAAGTGCAGCAGATTGCCGATATAACCGGTGACTCCCTGGCGCTTTCGATTGAGGCAGCCAAGACGTCAGCCGACGTGATCGTCTTCTGCGGCGTTCATTTCATGGCCGAATCGGCTGCGATCCTGTCTCCGCGGAAGAAGGTGCTGCTACCTCGTCCGGATGCCGGATGCCCCATGGCCGACATGGTCACGGCAGAGGAGCTGGAACGGCTCAAAGCCGTCCACCCCGGCGTTCCGGTTGTAACCTATGTCAACTCCTCGGCTGAGGTCAAGGCCCATTCCGATATCTGCTGCACCTCGGCCAATGCTATCAAGGTAGTCCAATCGCTGAAAGAACAGGAGCTGATCTTCGTTCCGGACCGCAACCTGGGACGTTGGATCGCCACATTTGTTCCGACAAAACAATTCATCTTCTGGGAAGGGTTTTGTCCGACTCACGAGCGTATGACGGTGCAGGCCGTTCAGCAGAAAAAAAACGAGCACCCCGATGCACTTTTCATCTGTCACCCTGAAAGCGCCCCGGAAGTATCCAGCCTGGCTGACTACGTCTGTTCCACCAGCGGCATGTATGACTACTGCCGCACCAGTCCGGCACAAAAATTCATCATCGGCACTGAAGCCGGCATCCTTTACAAACTGCGTGTAGAGAACCCCGGCAAAGAGTTTATTCTGGCCTCACCTGCCCTGCTGTGCCCCAACATGAAACTGACCTCGCTGGAGGATGTGCTGATCTCACTCCGGACCCTCTCACCGGTGGTGAGCGTTCCTGAGGATATCCGCCTTAAGGCTAAAGAAGCGTTGGACAGGATGCTGGCGATTCCCCGGGACTAACCGGCAATGCCTCGGTTTCTTGATCTGGCCATCGGCACCCTCGCCATGCGCCCCTACGTGTTTGCCTTCTTCGCTGCGTTCCTGCTGGCTTGCGTACCTCACGTCGGATGGCGCAGAACCCTGCAGTTCACAGTGACCGGTTATCTGCTGGCTTTCTCATCGGAATGGCTCTCAATCAATACCGGTTTCCCCTACGGCTGGTACTATTACATCGACACCACCAGTAGTCGTGAATTATGGATCGCCGGGGTACCTTTCTTCGATTCGCTCTCCTATGTATTTCTGGCGTACTGCAGCTACTCGACCGCCCTGTTCATCCTCTCCCCGCTCAAGGCCTGGCGCTGGAATATCGCCACATTGGAAACCAGAAGAATCCGGCGTTCTTTTTCAGCGCTTCTACTGGGAGCCTTCCTGCAAACCTTCCTTGATATCATCATTGACCCGGTGGCACTGCAGGGAAAGCGCTGGTTCCTCGGGCAGATCTACGGGTACCGCGAACAGGGCCTTCATTTCGGTGTGCCGCTTTCAAATTACGCAGGATGGCTTGTAACCAGCCTGTTCCTGGTGGCCGCTTTCCAGCTGATTGATGCCCGTCGTCGTGAAGCCCCCCCGGAAGGCGTGCTACATCTCCCTTTCCGCGCTCTGATGGGGCCAATCCTCTACCTCTCGGTACTGGTTTTCAATATCGCGATGATGCTGATCATCGGCGAGCACTTCATGGCGCTAAGCGGCGTCTTCATATTCTCGCTGCCGATTCTGATCGTGGTGGTTCTCGCTCTGAAGAGGGTCAATCGTTACAGCAAGGATGAGTTGGGAGAACACCTGCGGGATTTCCCCTGGTCTCCGGCAGGGAGTGCGAAGCCGCCCTTTGCGGGATAAGTCCGGCTGCTGCACCTGATAATGTGGATTCAGAACAGGAGCAGCAGCTCCCTTACTGCCGCGCTCAGATTTTTCGCCGCGATCCGGCTGTTTCCCGCCAGGCGGAAAAGTTGCGGAATGATATGCGGCTTGCGCAGAACAGTCAAAAGCACCTTGCGAGGACGGACACGCATCTGCGGATCGCAGAATTCATCCGGAGAAAAACCGAGCTCTTCGTCCGCCGGATCGCTGACAGAACGGAAGCCGATAAACGGGATTCCATTCTCCGCCGCTATCAAGGCTATGGCAGCGCTTTCCATCTCCACTACCGGGTGAGGCGCACCGTCTGGCAGCATGGCCGCAATGTGCGCCTTGGAGATGACAACCGGCGTACTGATAAACAGGCCGCCGAAAACGCGGTTGGTGGACGCAGCCTGGCCGGCGACAAAATTTCGGCCGACTGCCGCCGGCTCGACCTGGACTTCATCCACCACGCCTCCGGTAAGAATGGCGAGCCGTGTGGCCACAACCACGTCGCCCACCCCCAGATCGGGCGCTATTCCTCCGCAGAATCCCGCCGAAATCACTATGTCGGGCCGCACAACCCCGATCAGGGTTGCAGCACCCTTGGCTGCGTTGTCAAACCCCATGCCGGATTGGAGCACCATAATATCATGGCCGGCAAAGGTACCGCTACAGGCCTTGTACTGTCCAATCCGCATCGAGACCGGCGAACCCACATGGCAGATAACCGAGCGGAATTCCTCCGGCATTGCAACGATGAAAGCAATGTTCATAATTCGTGACTCCTCAAGGGACTGTACATTTATCCATCTAATCGTTCAATACCGCATTTGGGGTATAGAATGTTGTGTATGAGGTATACGCAAGAGACTGGCATATGGGTGTTTATGGCTAAAATCAAAATAATAACAGATAGTTATAAATATATTTTGTTTTGGCACACAGACTGCAGTAACCAGATCAAACACATTCCCTTTGGAGGTAGTACACATGAAAAGAGTTCTGTCCACAATCGTAGCCGCCCTCGTAGCCCTTTCCTTCTCCGCAGTTGTTTTTGCTGCTGAGGCTAAAAAAGAAGCCGCTCCTGCCGCTCCTGCCGCAACTGAAGCTGCTCCTGCTGATGCAAAAAAAGATGCCAAGCCTGCCAAGAAAAAGAAAAAGAAAAAAGCTGCCAAGAAAGCTGAAGAGAAAAAAGACGCAGCAGCACCTGCAGCACCTGCAGAAGCCCCTAAAGCCAAGTAATCTTTCTTCACGATTGAACCAAAATGAGCCGCATCGAAAGATGCGGCTTTTTTTGTGCACGGCGAGGTAGTATACAATACCATTAGAGTGCGGGGGAGAAAATGTCCGACCACATTATTCGTGGATTATGCCTCTCGGGTGGCATCAGAATTCTGGCCTGCAATGCCACCCTTCTGGCACGAGAAATATGTCTGCTTCAGCAAGCCTCTGCAACGGCCGGCATTGCCATGGCCCGTGCGCTTGCAGGTGGCGCGCTGATGGGTGCGCTGCTCAAATCAGGACAGAGTATCGCTCTCAAATTTGAGGGTAACGGCCCGCTGCGAAAAATCATTGTCGAAGCAGACAGCACCGGGGCTGTCTGCGGCTGTCTGGGAGATCCGTCAGCGGAAATCGAACCAAAGGATGGCAGCTGGAATGTCGCGGAGCTGCTCGGAAAGGCCGGTTTTCTGACCGTCTCAAAAGACATCGGAGTTGGCGGGCAACCGTATCAGGGTATGGTGCAGCTGGTCAGCAGCGAGATCGGTGATGATCTGGCATACTATCTGACAGAGTCAGAACAGATTCCCTCTGCCGTCGGTTTAGGTGCATCTCTGAATGAGGAGGGCCAGATATCGGTATGCGGTGGCTTTCTGGTGCAGGCCCTGCCAAAAGCTGACGAAGCCGACATTGAAAAGATCATGGGCCGTATATCGGCACTCCCCCCCCTTTCCGAACTGCTGAAAGGAGTTGGACCTGAAGGAGTGCTTCGGGAACTCTTTGGCGATATACCATACACACTTCTTGAAACCCACGACATCTTTTTCCGATGCGGATGCAGCCGTGAGAAGGTCGAGCGGGCTCTGGTCACGTTGGGAGCTGCGGAACTGGGAGACATGCTGACAAAGGACAAAGGGGCTTCCATAACATGCGAATTCTGCCGCAAAACATACCGGTTTGATGCCGCCGGACTTGCCGGATTGATTGCCGGATAACGTGCCTTCAATTTTACTGACAATCGCCTACGATGGCACGAACTACTCGGGGTGGCAGATACAACCAAACGGTCTTGCAGTGCAACAGGTTTTAGAAAATGCGCTTGCACAACTACTGGGTGAACCGGTGCGGCTTCGTTCGTCCGGCCGCACGGATGCCGGCGTGCATGCCAGAGGTATGGCGGCGGCCTTCACGACCAGCCGTGATATTCCGCTGCGTGCTTTTGTGGAAGGCACCAACCGGTTTCTTCCGGATGATATTTCCGTACAGGATGCCCGTCAGGTTCCACCCGAATTCAACCCGATTAGCGATGCACGCGCCAAACATTATCGCTATACAATCCTTAACACACAGGTACGCTCGCCGCTTGACAGACTGTATAGCTGGCAGGTGCGTGAACCACTTGAAGTTTCTGCAATGAGAGAGGCAGCACGCTATTTTGTCGGAAAACACGACTTCGCCGCTTTTCGGGCTTCCAACTGTGTTGCCAAAACAACCGAGCGCAGAGTGGACAGAGTTGAAATAAGCGAGCAGGATGATTTCATCATAGTTGACGTGATCGGAGAAGGTTTCCTGAAATACATGGTAAGAGTCATGGTCGGGACACTGGTCGATGTCGGAAGAGGCCGGTTTGCTCCGGAATATGTTCAATGGCTTCTGGATGACAGAGACAGGAAAAAGGCCGGTGTTACGGCACCGGCCGGCGGTTTATGTCTGATGAAGGTTTTCTACGAGGGCTTTCCTGAACAGCTTTCGCATTACAACCATGATTCCGGTCCACCTGCCTGACGGACTTCAGGGGCATCCCTTTGCGGGTGCCCGTATTTGTTTGGCAGTTCAGGCAAGGACACTCGCAAGGGGGATGTCCCTAAAAATAAAGCGGCGTTGTCATTGTGGCGGTTTACAGGCGTTTTAGCGGCATTATTAATTATTTACGGTATCACTCTTTCAACCTCATCTCGACTCAAACCGGTCACCTGGATGATTATATCCGGCGCAATACCAAGCTGTTTCATCTTGCGGGCGTTCTCCAGCTTCTCTTTAATCATCCCTTTCTCAATGCCTTTCTCAAACTGCTCCTCAAGGCTGTAGCGGTCTTCGGCATCACGTATCTGCCAATATTCGTAGATATCCAGCTCTTTCCGGCTCCAAGAATTCATGGCGGCCTGGGTGTACGCTTCCTTTAATTCGGGAATAGCTTCGGCGTTTTTCGGGATCATCGTCAGGTTGCCGGCATTTTTGATGAAGTAAACCCATTTCTCGATGATGCTTTCAAGTTCGGCTTCCTGCATGTTGAATTTTCGAAGCTCTATAAAATTGAATTCAAAATCCTGTAAATCCTGCTGCAAGGTCTCTTTATTCAGTATCAGATGACGCGTAAGATAATTATCACCGTCAAAAGAGTTGAAGTTGAGAATGCCGATAAATATGACCTGGTTCAGCTTGGGGTAGTCCTCGCCAACTTTTATCTGGCCGGTATAGGCCTTGGCTGTGTAATACAGGGCGCGCTTGTCAAAGCAGCGGGTGTCTTTTATCTGCATCTCGACAATAAAGGTGACATTGCGATGATCAACCGCTTTTATGTCAAGGATGGTTTCTTTCAGAATGGGTATGTCAGGTGCTTGCCAGGGGTTTTTAAATGTGATGTCCCTGATCCGTTTGTCACCCGAAAGATCAAGCACGGCATTCAAAAAACTGATCAGGATTTCTTTGTGTTGTTCATTGCCGAATATCTTTTTGAAGGCTATGTCGGTTTTGACATCGACAAATTGCATGGCAGTGGAGCTCCTCTGCTGGAGAATTCAGATTAAGCTGCTGCTCACAATGGAGTAAACTACCTGAATTGTCAATGGGTTTAAATACACCGTAAACAGGAGTAATATTAACTGGTTCCGGCTCGTACTGATTGGGCTTAAAATAATTATTAAAATCCTTGACTTCACTAATCTACATGGAATAAGTAATGGATATAATGCTATAAAACTCAGCCATCAGAAGGGGAAAATTTACATGAGAGGTATCATCTTTGTAATCACATTTCATGTGATGCTATTGACTACCGTAGTAATCGGCCATGCCGCTTTTGACGGTTTAACGATAGACGGCATCGTCCGGCAAGCCTCCGTAAACGGAGTGCCGGGAGTTATATTGCCGAACGTTTCTTTAAGTGACGCCACAGGACCTATTCACGTTGATGGAGTTTCTGCCAAATTCACTTACAATGTCCGTAACTGTTCTTCAGGCTGTACGGTATCCCTGTTCGCCAAACTGAATGGCTATATCGATCGCAGGCTCGACGTAAAATTTACAGCAGATCAATATAACAATCATATAACACCACCCGAGATTCTTCTTGCAATGGCTCCAGTCTACTCACCAGCGATAATCAACGGTCGTTGCGGTGATAATAACGGCAAGACGCTGACTACTAAGCCGACCAATAACTTATGTGCTATCAACGGCGGCGACCAGACACCTGTTAACGGCTCCGGTCCCTGGGACTGGAGATGCACCGGCAGAAATGGAGGTACGAGTGCAACATGCAAAGCAGACATTCAGACCTGGACAGTCAACGCCGTTGTGAACAGCGGCAGCGTTACAGGCACAGTCACCTGCGGTCCGTCACAAGCGAATCACGGTACAAGTTCCACATGTACGATCTCACCGGCAGCCGACTATCAATTGACCGCTTTTATTGATAACAACGCCAGCCTGACCGGGGTCGGCGGCAACTATGTTATTGCCAATGTCACCTCAAACCACTCCATTGCCGCATCATTTGGCAGATTACTTCCAATAAGCACTGACGGACATTGCGGCTCTGCGCATAACAGCTACTTCACTGTCGCTCCCAATACTGATCTATGCAGCTCAGGCTCCGCATCCCCACGCAGCGTCGCCACAGATCGATGGAACTGGAATTGCGCCGGAGCATACGGTGGCTCAACCGAACTATGCTGGGCATACGCGAAAATCGCTCCCTCCACCCCCATAACGTGGTACCACAATGGCGATGGAACAGTTTCCGTCCAGACAACTACCGGAGTACCTGCCGCTACCGTGTACCAGGAAAAAGACTCTGCCTGGCATATCGTTGGCCGGGGCGACTTTGACGGCGACGGCGTCCAGGACTATGTCTGGTGGAACAGCAGTACCGGCCAGGCCTATATCATGCTGATGTCCAGCCCGACCGTGGTTAAATCAGGAAGAATCATCATCTCCGAACCAAATACTGACTGGCGTATTGTAGCCACTGCAGACCTCAACGGGGACGGCATGACCGACCTGATCTGGTGGAACCAGTTTACCGGCCAGGTGTATGCACTGCTGCTGAACGGAACAGCACTTGCCGGCGGCTCGATCATCAACATACAACCGGACACAAACTGGAAGATCGTCGCAGTCGCCGACTTCAACGGCGATAGCAAAATGGAACTGCTCTGGTGGAACAGCTCTACCGGTGAAGTCGCTCTTGGCCTGACAGATGGACTGAACGCTTCAACTTCAACTATTATCTTGACCGAACCGAACACCGACTGGCGCATAGCCGGAACGGGTGATCTCTACGGTGACGGCACAGCCGAAATTATCTGGCACAACAGGACGACCGGTCAGGTCTACGGCATGAAGATCCATGGTACTTCCGTCAGCTCCGGCGCGACGATATACACCGAACCGAACACGCAATGGGAGCTCGTCAGTATCGGCTACTACAACAGCGACAACTCGGCCGACCTGTTATGGTGGAACCAGCAGACCGGTCAGGTATATCTGATGCCGATGAACGGCCTGTCGGTTGCGCCGGGGGCTGCTCTGCTCTCTACCGAACCGGACACGACCTGGCACATTCTTGGTGAAACTGAATGGCGGGACACCGTGTATGGCAAGGGGGTAACTACGACGACCTATTCACCTGAGGTCACGGAATTTTCGATCCCCTACACCCCCAACAGCCTGACCGTGCCTGTTGTCACCTTTACGGCAAAATCCGGCATTGCATACCTGATAACAGAAGCTGCAACTCCCCCCTCTGCGACAACATCCGGTTGGAGCGCTGCCCCCCCGGCCAGTTATACGTTTGGCTCTGCCGGTCTGAAATCCCTCTATGCATGGGTTAAAGATGCAGCAGGTAATGTCTCGCCGGCCAAACGGGCAGACACCGTAGCGGTAAACCTGACCGGAAATATCGGCAAGAAGGCGCTGCTTATCATCAGAAACCACAATGAGCTACCTGAAAGCCGCTTTTTCTTTGAGTCGGAAGCTGCCGCTATTGCCGGCTATCTGGCGGAGGTCGGAATGACGACCGATATAGCGTATGGCTTCACCACCACCCTTGCTACAATGCAGAAGTATGATCTGGTGCTCTTTGACGATGTGGGGCGGGCGGAGTATGTACCAGGCTCACTCATCAATGATCTCATCAGTTACCATAAGATGGGCCGACCGCTCTACTTCATCGGTGATGACCTTGCGTACAATTATTCCATCAGCGGCGGGAAATACAACAACAGCGACTACTATAACCTGATCGGCCTGGAACCGAGTTCTGAGAATGGAGTCTCGTCATCGTATTACACCATTTCTCCGGTAAGCGCACTGAACTCCCGCTTGGGGGTTCAGTTTGGTACTGTGGGGTCATTCAGCTACTTTAAAGACCCTGACCAGACAAATGCCAAATCATTTGCCACGTCACTGATGACCTATAACGGGTTTGATGCCTTCGTGGTTTATCAGGATGGGTACGGCAAGGTTGCTACCCAGAACTATGACGTCTATGCCTCTGAGGTGATCATATCCGATACGGCCGGCCTGTCGGAAATCGGCAGGATGTTTAAGAAAGCGACAAGCTGGCTGATGGGACTCAACTCTCAAACACCGGCAATCACCTGGCTCCACCAGGGGGATGGTAAGGAATATGGCATGACGACCAACGGAAGCAGCATCACCGGAGGCGCGCAATTCTGGCAGGAACCAGACCCGGCCTGGGCCATCGTCGGCCAGGGGGACTTTGACGGCGACGGCATCAGAGACTTCGTCTGGTGGAACAGCAGTACCGGCCAGGTCTACATCATGCTCATGGCAGGCCCGACAGCAACAAAATCCGGCGCAACCATTTACACCGAAGCAAACACCAACTGGAGAATTGCCGCCACCGGAGATGTAAACGGAGACGGCATAACCGACCTGATCTGGTGGAACCGGTTGACCGGCCAGGTTTCTGTCATGCCGGTCAATGGAACAACAGCAGTGACCGGCAATAATTCCATAATATACACCGAACCGGACACCAACTGGAGGATAGTCGCCGCTGCTGACTTCAACGGCAACGGCAAGGCAGAACTGCTCTGGTGGAACAGCTCCTCCGGTCAGGTAGCCATCGGCCAGACCAACGGTACCAATGCCTCCACCGCCAATCTGATCTGGACCGAACCGAACACCGACTGGCGCATAGCCGGAGCGGGCGACCTTGACGATGACGGCAAAGCGGAGATTGTCTGGCACAACAAAACCACCGGGCAGGTTTACGGCATGCAGACCAACGGTACATCCGTCACAAACGGCGCGATGATGTATACCGAGCCGAACACCAACTGGGAGATAGTCAGCGTCGGAAACTACAATAGCGACAACAAGGCCGAACTGTTATGGTGGAACCAGCAGACCGGCCAGGTATTCCTGCTGCCGATGAACGGCCTGTCGGTTGCGCCGGGGGCTGCCCTGCTCTATACCGAACCGGACACGACCTGGCATATCCAGGGTGAGACCGAATGGCGGAACAACCTGTACGGCAAGGGAGTTACGACGACAAGCACGACCCTGGACGTCACTGCGTTTTCCATCCCCTATACCCCCAACAGCCTGACGGTGCCTGTATACACCTTTACTGCAAAATCCGGCATCGCGTATATGATAACAGAATCCGCAACTCCCCCTCTGCGACAAGCATCCGGTTGGAGCGCTACCCCGCAGTCCAGTTATACCTTTACCTCTGCCGGTCTGAAAACCCTGTATGCGTGGGCCAAAGATGCGAAAGGTAATGTCTCGTCATCAAAAAGCGCCAATACCATTGCGGTAAATCTGATTGGAGACATTGGCAAGAGGGCGCTGCTTATCATCAGAAACTATACCGAGCTGCCGGAAAGCCGCTTTTTCTTTGAGTCGGAAACTGCCGCTATTGCCGGATATCTGGCCGAGATTGGAATGACCTCGGATGTGTTTTATGGCTTTACCATCCCGCTTGCTACAATGCAGCATTATGATCTGGTACTCTTTGATAATGTGGGTCGGGCGGAGAATGTACCAGGCTCACTCATCAATGATCTCGTCAGTTACCATAAGATGGGCCGACCGCTCTACTTCATCGGTGATGACCTTGCGTTCAATTATTCCGGCAGCGGCGGGACATACAACAACGTTGACTACTACAACCTGATAGGGCTGGAACCGAGTTCCGATAATGGCGTTTCGTCATCGTATTACACCATTTCTCCGGTAAGCACTCTGAACTCCTGGTTGGGTGATCAGTATGGAACTGTGGCGTCATTCAGCTACTTTAAAGACCCTGATCAGACAAATGCACAACCGTTTGCCACACCGCTCATGACCTATAGCAACGGACATGATGCCTTCGTTATCTACAAGGATGCCTACGGCAAAGTTGCTACCCAGAACTACGATGTCTATGCTTCAGAACTGATCATATCCGATGCGATCGGCCTGGCGGAAATCGGCAGGATGTTCAAAAAAACATCAAGCTGGCTGATCAGGTAACGGGAGATACAGTGCCGGGGTTGAGAACGGCTGCCCGTACATGGCCGTGATATAGCTGTCCGGGATACCGTCAGGATGCTCGCCCCGCAGGACTCGCCGCAATCAGACGACCTGCCATGAGTTCGACCTCGGCAAGTACCTTGACATCCATTTTCTTTATCCAGCGTTTCGGTATCGCTTCCATCCCGTAATATGCACCGGCCAGCATACCGCAGATGGCTCCGGTCGTATCAGCGTCACCACCCTGATTGACCGTTCCGACCAGACACTCTTCGAAGCTTCTCCCGCGAAAAAACCAGTGAAACACCGTCTGGAACGTATCAACGACATATCCGCCGGCCAAACCGCGATACGGTACAAAGGCAAAGGTGGGAAACCGCGTCACGAGACCGTCTGCGTGGCGGCGCAGGCGGCTTTTTTCGGCTCCGCAGAGCGCCAGATGCACAAGCTGCCCCAGACAGAGGCAGGCGGCATCTGATACAGGATTGTTGTGGGTAATGTGAGCCTGCTCAAGCACGTACTTTTTGAGCAGCTCCCCGTCCGGGAGTGAAAAGAGCGCCACCGGCAGGATTCGCATGGCTGCGCCGTTCCCGGCATCCCATTCATTTGGTGGTGATTCCAGCTGTCCATGCAGCAGATAGGCACGAATCCCCTTGCGACAGGTATCGCCGCAATCGACCGGTCTGGATTTGAGCCAGACGGCAAAATTATCGGCAACTGCCTCCAGGGACCAGGTCTGGTATTTCACAATCGCCCGGGCGATACAGAGTGCCATCTCGGTGTCGTCGGTCACCTGCCCCGCTTTCAAACGCAACCAGCCTCCGCCGATAATATCCCGGAACGTGCCGTATTTTGCGGCAATCTCTGCTGCCGTCATGAACTCAACCGTTGCGCCCAGCGCATCGCCGACTGCCATGCCGATGAAGGCGGCACGGGCACGGTTGCGGATTTCGTCCAGGTTGTACTGGTTGAACATCGGAACCTTTCCTGTTGCACTTTACTATTCAGACAGAGAGGCATGCAATTCACAAACCATAACATCTGCACAATTTACAGGCAGGTATGTGCAGGATTATGCAAGAAGGTTGTAATTGAGAATATGATGGAGTGCTGGATTTTATCAGGGTTCATTGTACCGATAAAGCTTGGCACGCATCATGCTTTCTGCATCATACCGGCAACGACGCCCGTGGGATAACCCCTGCGGGCGTTTCATTTTGGAAGGAGAGCGACCCATGGCAACTGCGTGCGAAATGAAGAACAGGATTCAGGGGCATCCCTGCTTCGGCGGCAATCATCACAAGAATGGCCGTATGCATCTGGCGGTGGCTCCAAAATGCAACATCAAGTGCGGCTACTGCTCCCGCAAGCATGATTGCGCCAATGAATCCCGCCCCGGCGTTACCAGTCGTATTCTGACGCCGCAGGAGGCAATAGAAAAGGTGCGTGAAGTCATGGCCAGTCCGATAACGGGTCCGATCATCAAGGTTGTCGGTATCGCCGGTCCCGGCGACCCGCTTGCCAACGAAGAGACGTTTGAAACCTTCGGAATGGTGAAGGAGGAATTCCCGCATCTCATGCTCTGTATGAGCACCAATGGCCTGCTGTTGCCTGAATCAATCGATCGCTTGTATGAATTGGGACTGCACAGCCTGACCGTTACCATCAACGCCGTCGATCCCGACATCGGGGCCCGGATTTACCGACACATCACCTGCCACGGTCGCCACTATACCGGCGTCGAAGGGGCGCAGATCCTGATCGCCAACCAGTTTGAAGGGCTCAAACGGGCCGGCGAGCTGGGGCTGACCATCAAGGTCAATACGGTTTTGATACCGGGGATCAATGATGCCCAGATTCCTCTTATCGCCGGGCGGATCAAAAAGCTGGGAGCCTTTGTCATGAATATCATGCCGATCATCCCGCAGGCGGAGCTGGCTCACGTCCTGCCCCCCAGCGAGGAGTATCTGGCAGGAATCAGAAAGGCCAACGAAGGGATCATCGGACAGTTTGCCCACTGCAAACAGTGCCGCGCAGATGCCATAGGGCTGATCGGCAAGGATCTGAACATGACCATCGCCGAAGCGGCCTGTCCGGCTCCGTGATCATCGAACCTTTCCGGACGAATGACATAGCGCCATTCCTCAGGCTGGCAGCAGCGGAAAACTGGGTGGCGGAACCGTGGGAGTTCGTCTTTCTTCTGAAGACATTCCCGGAAGGTTGTTTCTGCATGCGGAACAGTGACGGGCTGGAGGTTGCTTTTGTGACTGCGCTCCGTCATGAGAAGAGCGGCTGGATAGGCAATCTGATAGTTGCGGAAGAGTTTCGCGGCAGAGGGTTCGGCGAAGCGATGTTCCGGAAGGCCCAGGAAGCCCTGCATGGCTCCGGTGTGGAAACACTCTGGCTGACCGCCTCTGATTCCGGAAAAGCACTCTATGAAAAGTATGGTTTCAGCAGTATCGACAGGATTATCCGCTGGATTGGCACCAGCCGTACACTGAGGGCAGGCTCAACACGGCCCGTGATGCGCGCCGGCCGTTCGACTTCGGTGAACAGTTTTGATTGTAAAGTCTGGGGAGACCGTCGTGATGAGTTATTGGCAGTCACTGCTGATCGCGGGCGATTGCTGACGGATGAGTCAGGATTTGTGGTGATACAGCCATGTGGTGCGGACCGGCAACTTGGGCCTTTTGCGGCCTGTGACAGCGTAGCGGCGGAACGGCTTTATCATACTGCGCTTAATACGCTGGAACCCGGATCAAAGATCTACGTGGACGCTCCGGTATCAAACCGTGCGGCAGTGAGGCTTTTTACCCGTGAGCGGATGCATGCCTGCAGCAGCAATGAGCTGATGTTTGCCGGCGCAGTGCCCGACTATCGGCCGGAACTGCTCTACGGCTTGGCAACGATGGGAAGCTGCGGGTAGTGTTGTGCATATGGCTCCCAGAACCGGTAGGTGTTGCGTCCGGCTTTCTTGGCAGCATACATGGCCCTGTCCGAAGCGATCTGCAGCTCTTTCATGACGGAACTGTTGTCGGGGAATATGCTGATACCGATACTTGTCGTCACCTCTACCAGGGAATCCGCCAGCTGGAACGGTTGTGAAAAATGCTCAAGCAGTTTTTCCGCAATGGCGGTAAGCCGCTCTTTATCCCCGCAGTCATTAAAGATGATGCAGAATTCATCTCCGCCATGACGGCAGATGGTATCAAGATCGCGTCTGCAGCAGGTTCTTATTCTTTCAGCAGCCTCGACCAGCAGCAGATCACCCGCTTCGTGACCAAGGGTGTCGTTGACAGCTTTAAAATGATCCAGATCCAGGTACATCAGCCCGAACTTCATCCCGTAGCGATGCGATGTGGCAATGGCCTGCTCAAGGCGGTCCTCGTACAGTCTGCGGTTCGCCAGGCCGGTCAGCGGGTCATGGAAAGCCATGTCGCGAATGGTCTGCTCGTTTCTGATGCGCTCATTGATATCCCGTATGATCTCGACTGTCCCGGAGACTGCGCCACGTGAATCGCGAAGCAGCGATGCGGTACTTTCGATGTGGAAAATGATGCCGTTACGATGATAGTGCCGACGGGCAGTATGGGTCTGTCCATCCTTCAAGGCCTTGATGGTAGGACAATCCCGGCAGGGATCGGTCAAATCGAAGATCTCGTAGCAGGCCGAGCCGGTCCGGTCACCGAATATTTCAGTGATGGCCCTGTTTTGATACAGAATCCGGTAGTCCAGATCCTTGATGGCGATACCCTCGCCCAGGCACTCCACTACAGTATGAAATTTGATCTGTTCCTCTTCGAGCTTTTTTCGGCCCAGCACGGCATCCTGTCCGCGCTTGACCGCCCAGAGCAGCTTCTCGCTTTCAACCGGCTTGATGATGTAGTCGTTGAACCCGAGTTGAACAGCTGAAATCAGTCGTTCAGTATCATATACCGCTGTAGCGGCGATCACCTGGACGTTGCTGTCCTGCTGCCGCAGATGTGCAACAAGCTCGATGCCATCCATACCCGGCATGCAGATATCGGTGATCACCACCGGATGATGGCGCTCTGCAAAAAGCTTCAGTGCCCGGGCGCCGCTACTGGCGGTCTGCACACTGGCGCCGTGGCGGGAGAGGATCTTTTCGTTAACCAGGCAGGCTGCGCTGTCATCGTCAACTACCAGTATATCCAGCCCGTCCAGTCTGAATAAGGGCGAAGCGGGCATTGCACTGCTTTTTTTCATCATTTTTCCTTTTTCGGCACACAACTTCCAGTACCATATAACACGTAAAGCATCTCATCAATGCAGGCCGGATGAAGCGCAGTGCTTCCGGCAACGCTGCCGGCCATGGCAGAAAATCCGGATCCGCTTCGCTTGATCCGGCCTTCGAAAAAATAGATGGTACATTGTACTAAC
>Ga0194037_1000034_pt1 | contig 94428 bp, 91 predicted proteins | sample JunL306m_MetaG_FD_148653 | JGI IMG/M metagenome (GOLD analysis project Ga0194037, IMG submission 148653) | Anoxic zone freshwater microbial communities from boreal shield lake in IISD Experimental Lakes Area, Ontario, Canada - Jun2016-L304-6m | ecosystem: Environmental > Aquatic > Freshwater >...
GCCGATGGTACTGCCTAACCGCGGGAGAGTAGGTCGTCGCCGAGTTTTTATCACAGCAAAGCCCATCAGCCGATGGGCTTTGCTGTTTCTACTTCCCCCTTTTCTCCTTTTTTCGTTACCTTAGCTGCGCTCGGTATTTTAACATAATCCGATTATGAAATATTGCGCCAGGCCCTTTCTACCAGAGAGTTAGTTTTCTCTTCGGATGTTCATAACATTAAATTAAAAAGGGCTTATCCACTTCACCTTATTCAAATCTCGCACCGGTAGTGGCACACAATAGCCCCAAGTTCCTTTCGTATATCAGCTTTTATGATACTTTTTGGATTGACCAGCTCATGTAAAAGAGCGGTGAAGGTACCAAGATAAAAATTACTGACAACCGGGTGGGTCGGGAACGTTACTTTTACTGTTATTTCGGGTGGACGGTTCATGATGTACGAGAACTTCCCGCTGCCAGCAAAGGTCCATGCATTTTTACTGATTGCATAAAACAACAATTTAAAAGCGGTGCGGGCGGGAAGCAGCTTTACTAATCTCTGGAAAATTGCTGGAATACGGACTTTCAGTAAATAGCGGGCAGTTCGTTCTCCAGACTCTTTGAGAATACTGGCGCTTGCTGTCTCTCCAATCTCCTTTTGTAAGGCACAAGCAAGTGTGTGAAATTTTGTCTCTTCTACCATCTCTTTTGGAAGGTTACCTATCAGATACCCTTGTCCGATTTTCCGCAGCATGTTTTCTGTTTTGGATTTGCCATAGGTCGCTTCCAGAGCTGCCACAGTCTGAATGATTGAATTTGGTCCTATTTTAGATGCGGTGTGCATTAAATGTAAATTTTGGTTTATAGTGAATCCTTGATTCGAATATCAACGTGTTCTGTTGTCCATCGAACCCTGACGGTTACTTTTTCCTGATAAAACCCTAAAGGATCTGCAGGTTGAAATGGTGTCAAGGCACCAGGGTTCCAAGGTCGTTGGGCATCTGTCTTTGTGCCTCCCAAGGGAATATATGCACTCATTGTATAGTTCCCGGGTGGAAGATTCTGAAAAGCATAACGAAATGTTCCATTTCGTTCTTTCGAAGCAGGAACTCTGTATGAAGCGTTCTCACTTGATGCCTCAATCATAACAGATTGACCGGAAGCAAAACATTTTCCGGAGATGTTTCCTGTTTCAGAAGAGTCTGTTATCCGATTGAGCGGAGTGGAAGAAGCTGCACGATGTTGCGAATTTGTCAGTCTGAACAGTAGGGCGGATGTCCCCGTAGGGATTAGAGCCATACTGCTTATCCCAATAGCCTCTTCTCCTGAAGTATATCGCATATCGTTATTATGATCATCAATGGCGATAACTCTATAAGTTCCTTGCGCAATATGCCTGAAAGAAAATGACCCGGAAGCGTCAGCCTGTGTAACGTACTCTGGTATTCGGTTTAACAAACTTCCTTTTCTGGACTTTTTATAAGGTTCAGAAAACGCGAGAAGCAGAGCATTAGTCGCGGGAGAAAAATCATCATTGACGACTTTTCCAATTATAATACCATTATCAATCATCTGCCCTGTTGAAAAAGCCATCATGAAAGGGAATGGCAAAGAGTTTCCTCTGCCATCCTGCAGGCTTTTATTGAGAGAGAGAATATAGGTACGCTCCGCTTCAAGTGGTTTATCCACCTTTATTTCTATGTTTTTACCGTTCTGGTTAACATCGTATGCTCCAAAAGAGGGAGTGATTAGCAATGCTTTAAGAAATTGCCGTACTGTAACTTCCTGATTGAAGCTCAGACGAATGGACTGTGTTGAAACATTGATGCTTGATGGTGCCGGATCAGAATGTAAAACCTGTAAAGGGGGCATCTGGCTTTTCCCGCCTGACGGGGGGCGATCTGACGCGCAGCCTCCGGTAATTATCAGCAGGAATACCATAAAAAGGGGGTGAATTCGGGGGTACTGCATTATTAATCCTTCGGGCTTCCCGTAAGAGCGCCTTGATTGTATCTGACGGTGAAAATTCGTAAATTAGAAACTTATGTAGTTCTATAAAAGTTTTTCATGAAAAATTATAGATTGAGTGCCATATAGATGCCCAGACGAAATTTTAAAGTTCTTTATGTCTCCGGTGAAGTTTCTCCTTTTGTAAGAATCAGCCAGTTGGCTGATTATATGGCATCTTTTCCCCAGGCAATTGAGGAAGAGGGGTTTGAGGCGCGTATCATGATGCCAAAGTATGGCACAATCAATGACCGTAAGTTTCGACTCCATGATGTCTTGCGTCTCTCTGATATTGAAGTTCAGCTCAAAGAGAAGACGGACCTGTTAAACGTCAAGGTAACAGCATTGCCGTCGAGCAAGATTCAGACCTATTTTCTTTATAATGAAAAATATTTTAAACGTAACGGTCTTTTTACCGATATCTCTAATGGAAGCGATCTGAAGGGAAGTACAGACAAGGTTGTTTTTTTTAATATAGGAGTTCTGGAGACGCTGTTGCGCCTTGGTTGGAAACCAGATATTATTCATTGTCATGACTGGCACGCTACACTCATTCCTCTTCTTCTCAAAACGGTCTATGCATCCCACGAGTTTTTCAGGGATATAAAAACCGTGCTTACTATCCATAATATTTACCGTCAGGGAGTGCTTCCCTATAAGTCGTTTCAGAGATTGTTGCCGGATGAAGTCTGCTCTGCTTTGCACCGTACCAATGAGGAGGTGAATATGCTTTATACAGGGGTTGAACATGTTGATCTTTTGACGACGACCTCCAAGCGTTATGCTGAGGAGATAGTGCATAATGGCCCGAAGACCTATGGTTTGGGACGTGTTCTCGAAGAGTATCAGGCCAAGTTCTATGGGATTATCAATGGTATTGACATCAGGCAGTGGAATCCTTCGACTGATAAGCTGATCAAGAAGCGTTACAGTATTGAGCACCAGGAGGGCAAGTTTGATAATAAAAAAGCTCTTCTTGAAGAGGCAGGGTTACCTTACTCCGAGGGGGTACCGGTTGTCGGGGTTATTGCCAATTTTGATGAGTTTCAGGGGGCAAATCTTCTTCAACAAAGTATAGAGCAGCTTGCAGCCCTTGATATTCAGCTCATCATCAGTGGTTCGGGCGATAAAAAATATGAAAAGGTATTTCAGGATTTTGCCTTGGTGTATCCCGAACGGGTGAGCGTTATTACGGAGTATTCCGATGCGTTTTTTCATCTGGCGATTGCTGGTCTGGATATTCTTCTTATGCCAGGTATGATTGAGTCATGCGGGATGATTCAGATGTTTGCCATGAACTACGGAACAATACCGGTTGTCTATGCAGGTGGTGGTATTGTTGAAACCATAGTGGATCATGCAAAAGCAAGCGGCTCAGGCTTTATTTTTCATGATTATACTCCCGAGTCGCTTATTGAAAAGCTCAATGAAGCTCTCCAGTGTTTCCATGACGATGAGTGTTGGCCGCAGATTGTGGCGGAGGCCATGAGTCGTGACTTTACTTGGAAAAATTCTGCTGAAGAGTATGATGTTCTCTACCGCGAACTTCTTGAACCACAAGGATGATGATGCAGACAATCAAGGTTCTTTTTCTTGACAGAGATGGTACTATCAATCAGGATACGGGTTCCTATATCTCATCTAAAGAGCAGTTGCTTCTGATTGATCGGGCAGATGAAGCCATAGCGCTTGCAAAACATGCAGGATTTCAGATCGTTGTAGTGACTAATCAGGCAGGAATTGCCAGAGGGATTGCTACTATTGAGCAGGTAGAGGAGGTAAATTGTTATCTTAATGAGTTGCTTGCAAAAAAAAATGCAGGATTTGATCGTTGCTATTACTGCCCTTTTCATCCTGAATATCCTCATCCAGAGTATGACCGTTTTGCAGACTTCAGAAAGCCGGCCACAGGTATGGTTGAACTGGCTATTGGTGAGTTTCTTGCTGAAGGATTTGTCGTTGATCGGAAAGCTTCTTTTTTTGTCGGTGATAAAACACTTGATGTTGAGTGCGGGACGCGTGCCGGACTCAGACCCGTGCTGGTAAGGACAGGTCACAATGAGGAGGAACTCTGTGTTCAGCGAAACATTATACCGGAATTTGTCGCAGATGATCTCTATCAAGCGGTTACGCAGTATATTCTTGTTGCTTCGTCATCCTGATCTCATTGTTGATTGCAGCGATGGAGTGTTATGCTGACGCTTTATGTACACATTCCGTTTTGTAAAGCCCGTTGCCCCTATTGTGACTTTTACATTGTCACCCGGCCTGAGCAAATCCACGCTTTTTTTAAAGCGCTTTCTTTGGAGACGGCATCTCGCTGTGCCGATCTTAAGGGGGAGACCGTTAGCGCCATCCACTTTGGAGGGGGTACTCCTTCGTCGGTACCAGTTGGGTTGCTGGCAAAATGGCTTGATAACATTGCAGCCCTTTGTAGTTTTACCCATGATTTTGAAGTGGCTCTCGAAGCTAATCCGGAAGATCTCAACACGACAAGTATGAATGAGTTGCGAGCTGCGGGCGTAACCAGACTAAGTGTGGGGGTACAGTCGTTTATACCCGAAAAGCTTCACCTTCTTGGCCGCAAGCACAGCCCGCTGGATTGCCAAAGGATTACTGCTGAAGCACTTGAAAAATTTAATTCAGTGAGCCTTGATCTTATTTGCGGAGTTCCGGGAGAAGATCTTGCGATATGGGAGTATGATCTTCGGCTGGCATTGTCGCTTCAGCCTCAGCACCTTTCTCTCTATATGCTTTCTGTTGAACCAAAGACCCGTCTTCATCGTCAGATATCGAAAGGGCTTCTCTCCGTTCCAGATGATGAGCTGCAGGCCTCTTTGTATGAAAATGCGCTTCGAGAAATGGCTTTGTATGGCTACAGCCATTACGAAGTATCCAATTTTTGCCTGCCAGGTCATCACTCCCGTTATAATCTTGCAAGCTGGAAGCGTGAACCATACCTTGGCTTTGGTCCTTCAGCTCACAGTTTTCTTACAGTTCATGGTCGGGAAATACGGATGGCCAATGTCTCTGTTCTGAGTCGCTATCTTGCAGCCCCGCATAACGCTGGGGTGTTTCGCGAAGAGTTGTCCAGAGAGGAGCAGTTTATTGAAAAGGTTTTTCTCTCACTTCGAATAAACAGCGGTCTTGACGTTGAGTTTTTGCGAAAAGAAAATAAATTAGGGCAAGATTTTTCAGGAAGCGTAGACGAGTTCATTGAGCAAGGGTGGATTCTACAGCAGAAGGGCTTTCTTTATCTGACCGACAAAGGTTTTTTGTTTGCCGATTATATTGCAGGGGCTCTTATTTTCGGATAATCTAATACATCAGAGTACGTTTCACTTATGACACACCGGACGATTAACCGAACACTTGCTGCCGTTCTTTTTCTTGTCGCTGAACTATTATACCTTCGCACTATGGCTCCCACATTCTCTTTCTGGGATTGCGGAGAGTTTATTGCCACTGCTGTAACTCTTGGAATTCCTCATCCACCTGGCGCACCGCTTTTTTTGCTGCTTGGGCGTCTTTTTTCCATGATCCCTTTTTTCAGTGATACGGGAGCGCGTGTTAATCTGATCAGTACCCTTGCAAGTGCAGCAAGCATCATGTTGACTTACCTTATTATTGTTCGACTGATCACTCTTTACCGTTACAGCACGCCCGACTTTTGGAGTGTGGCGGAAAAGGTATCTGCGTACGGCGGGGGGATCATCGGGGCACTTGCCCTTGCGTTGTCAGACAGTTTCTGGTTTAACGCGGTGGAGGCTGAGGTGTATGCGCTCTCATCCCTTTTTACAGCACTTGTTGTCTGGCTTATGCTTCGCTGGTATGAAGAGGCACCTGAGCCAGGTAATGAACGGTGGCTGTTGCTTGTCATGTACATTATCGGGCTTTCCATCGGGGTTCACTTGCTGAGTCTTCTTGCTGTTTTTGCTGTTGTACTGGTGTACTACTTTAAAAAATACACAGTATCTCTAAAATCGCTCAGTTTGCTTCTCCTTGCCTCCTCCGGGCTTTTTTTCGTGATTTATATTGGTATCATCAAAGGACTTCCGATTTTGTTGCGTCTTGGATCCTGGTGGGGGCTTGTGCTTTTTCTTCTGCTTCTTGGTTCTCTTACATGGTATACTCAGAAGCATCGAATGGTTCTTTTGAATACCATCCTGATATCACTTTTTCTCATAATTATAGGCTATACATCTTACGGGATGATCTATGCTCGGGCACAGGCGGCTCCACCCATCAACGAAAACAATCCTGCTACACCGGTCTCTTTTTTCTCATACCTTAATCGTGACCAGTATGGAGATATGCCTCTCTGGCCGAGACGGTGGTCGCCCGAGCCGGTCCATCAGTATTACTATCAGCAGTATTCCAGTGACTTCGACTATTTTCTCTCATACCAGATAGACAAGATGTATCTCCGTTATTTCGGCTGGCAGTTTATCGGTCGAGAACACGATATGGAGGGGGCTGGAGTTGACTGGTCGGTGCTTTGGGGAATACCTTTTCTTGTTGGGGTTGTTGGTGCCATAAGCCATTTTCGGCGGCAGTGGAAGATGGGGCTGGTTGTTACCGCACTGTTTGTTCTTACGGGCGCAGCGCTGGTGATCTATCTTAACCAGACGGAGCCTCAGCCTCGCGAGAGGGATTACAGTTATGTGGGGAGTTTTTTTGCCTTTGCCCTGTGGATAGGGATTGGTATTGAGAGCCTTTGGCAGTGGCTTGGGATGAAATTAAAGCTTTCAGATAAACGAGTCCAGATTTTGGCTGCTGTGCTGACTGTATCGCTGGGCATTCTGCTGATCAATGGCAGGATGTTACAGGCCAACTATCGTATGCACGATCGTTCCGGGAACTATGTCCCATGGGATTGGGCGTGGAACATCCTTCAGAGCTGCGAAAAAGATGCTATTCTGTTTACCAATGGCGATAATGACACTTTTCCGTTATGGTATCTGCAAGAGGTTGAACGTGTCAGGACTGATGTGCGAGTTGTCAATTTGAGCCTCGCGAATACAGGCTGGTATCTTCTGCAGTTAAAGAACAGTGCTCCGCGTGGTGCAAAACCGGTCTCGTTTAGTATGAGCGATGGTGAGATGGCAGCGATTACTTATGTCCCTATTGATTCAGTGGATACAGTGGTTCCTTCACCTCTCGCCCGTCGGGAGCTATTGCGTGATGCCCGTGCGCATGGTTTCTCACTTCCGTCTGAACCCGTTGATACGATAAGCTGGGTACTTAAACCCGGGTTGACCTACAATGGTCAAGGTTATCTTCGCCCTCAGGATATTGCTGTCTATGAGATTATGATGAATAACTTTGCCCAACGACCTCTCTATTTTGCGTTGACGGTTGATCCTGAAAGCATGATTGGTCTTGAAAAATTTCTGCGTCTTGACGGCCTGGCCTATAAGGTGGTGCCCCTTAAAAGTTCTGATCCGATGAGTTATGTTGATCCGGTACTTCTTTATAAAAATCTTTTGCAGCGTTACCGCTACAGGAATCTGAATAACTCTCAGGTTACTCTTGAAGAGACCTCCAGAAGACTCTGTGGTAACTATACTCCCCTGTTTGTTCGCCTCGCCCTGGAACTGGCGGCGGAACCTTCAGGAATTATTCCCATACCTGATGCATCGGGTGTTGAGCGGAATATCTCACGAGGAACCCTTGCCCTGCAGGTTCTTGATACCGCAGCGAAGCTTTTACCTCTTTCCCAATATCCGATGAATCCCGAACTGGCCAGTTCAGTCATTGCACTTTATGTGCTCCTTGGTGAAAAGCATAAAACCTCTGCGTATATTCAGTATCTTGAGAAGTTGAGCGGTCACTCCTCGCCGGCGGCGGATCCACGTCTCTATTATGCTCTTGCAAGGGCATACCGTGATGTCGGACGAAAACAGGAGGCTAAGCGTATTGTTGACTCACTTGGTGAAGAGCTGAAAGAGCCTGGAATGATCAAAGAGTTTGAAACCAAATAAATTATTATGAAGAGAACAATTCATCCAACCGCCATTCTTGGTCAGACCGCTCTTCTTGGAGATGATGTGATTGTCGGTCCTTACTCCGTTATCGAGGATGATGTCGAAATAGGTGACGGTACCATAATATGGCCCCATGTCCATATTGGTTCTGGCGCACGAATTGGTAAAGAATGCAAGATCTATTCTGGTGCGGTGCTCGCCACCGAGCCACAGGACCTTAAATTTTCTGGTGAGAAAACCTACCTCTATGTTGGTGATAGAACTGTTATTCGGGAGTGTGTTACCCTGAACCGAGGGACAAAGGCAAGTGGCAAGACTGTCATTGGTTCAGATAACCTTTTTATGGCCTATTCTCACGTCGGTCATGATTGTGTTCTTGGCAATCATGTTGTCGTTGCCAATGGTGTGCCATTTGGCGGCCATTGTGAGGTTGGTGATTTTGTTGTTGTCGGAGGAGTCTCGGGGGTTCATCAGTTTGTGCGTATAGGTCGTTTTTCAATGATAGGAGCACTTTCCAGGGTCACTCTTGATGTTCCTCCTTTTGTAATGGCTTCAGGCAATGACTCATTTCGATTTGAGGGTCTTAACAGTATTGGTCTCAAAAGGAGAGGGTTTAGTTCGGAGAAGATAACCATGATCAAGGATGCATACAGGATTATCTTTCAGTCAGGGCTTCTGCTATCCAATGCTCTTGAGAAGGTGAAATCGGAGCTTCCCCCCGAGCCAGAACTTCTTGAAATTCTTGATTTTTTTGTATCGGGAACGCATGGGAGAAAATTTATCAGGCCATTCAATCACAAATAAGTCAATGAAGCACTATGTCTCAATGGGCAATTGGTATAGATTTTGGCGGTACAGCAATCAAGGCAGCGGTCGTTGACGAAGAGAGAGGGATTTTGAGTGACAGGCGGGTTTTTACGGATACAACATCTGGCCCTGCTGGTACTGTTCGCCAGCTTTCTGGAATTATTGCTGATCTTTATCGCGAAGCTTCCGAAAAAAATGATTCCGGGAATTTTGCAGGTGTTGGAGTCGGCGCTCCCGGAGCTGTTGATGCGCAAAAGGGGTTGCTCAGTTATCCTCCAAATCTTCCTGGCTGGACGGTTTTTGCCCTGCGGGACGAAGTGCGGAGCTGCCTTTTAGAGAAAAAGGCTCTTTCTCTTCCAGTTTTTCTTGACAATGATGCCAATGTTGCCGCTTATGGTGAAGCGATGTATGGTGCCGGAAGAGAATTCAGAGACTTTCTGATGGTGACTCTTGGAACCGGTGTTGGAGGGGGAATCGTGCTGAACAGGAAACTCTACCGGGGAACTCAGGGGACGGCAGGTGAGGTAGGGTTCATGATTATTGATTTTGAAGGCACAACCATTCATGCTGGTATACGGGGTACTCTTGAGAGCTTTATTGGTAAAAAAGGCATTCTTGCCATTGCTCGCGGCATGATTGATGCCAGCCCTGTACCCTCTTTGGCGGGGGAGTTGTGTGGCAATGACTTTTCACGTCTCTCCCCTCGACATCTCGAACAGGCGGCTCTTGCTGGCGACAAAGTTTCCCTTGCTCTCTGGCATCGTGTTGGTTCTCTTCTTGGTGTAGGGCTTGCCAATGTTGCTGTGCTTATGGATATCCGGAAATTTGTTATTGGAGGAGGCATCTCCGCTGCAGGTGAGCTTATTTTTGCTCCTGCTCTTGATCAGCTCCGCCGCTCAATGCTGCCTCCAATGCACGAAGGTATCGAGCTGGTACCCGCGCTTCTTGGTAACAAGGCTGGCATGTACGGCGCTGCCGCCCTATGCTTTGGTTAATGTCATAAAAAGCATCTCATCATGCACGAACAGGTGCTACACCTTCTCTTTCCCAATGTCTGCCTGGTCTGCCAGAACCTTCTTCTTCCTGAGGAGAGGTATTGCTGCGGTGGCTGCATGGTTGAGTTTGATCCCTTTACCACCCCTGCTGAGTCGGAAGAGGAGCTGCGTCGTACTATTCTTGCTCATTTTGGTATCCACTTTCCGTTTGAACGAGGCTGGTGCCGTTACCTGTTTCACAAGAAAAGTCCTTTGCAGCAGGTGCTTCACTCCTTGAAGTATGAGGGTCTTTTTCATCTTGGCACAACGTTGGGTCAGCAGCTTGGCAACTGGATGGTTGAGAGTGGCAGTATCGACGCAATTGATTGCATTGTGCCGATGCCGCTTCATCGTTTGAAAAAAATTGAACGCTCCTATAATCAGTCAGAAAAAATTGCCGAGGGTCTCGGTCAAGTGCTGAAAAAACCTGTTCGATCAAAATTTCTTGTGAGAAAACGTTTCACCGTGTCGCAGACCGGGCTTTCGGCCAAGGAACGGGAGACAAATGCTGCCGGGGCGTTTTTAGCCACAACAGGCGTGAGAGGCCGTCATGTCCTGCTTGTTGATGATGTCATTACCACAGGTGCCACCATGTCTGCGGCGGCTGAAGCCTTGCGTGAAGCTGGCGCGGTAACGGTTTCGCTTGGCTCAATAGCTTTGGCAGCAAAAGAGGATTTATGACGATGGAGCTCTTTTACACCGACCCGGAGCATGTCGATTTGAATGCACGGAAGCTTGACATTGAAGGAGATGAGTTTCATCATCTGGTGCGGGTGTTACGAAAAAAAGAGGGGGATCAGATTTTTGTGACTGATGGCAACGGTTTACGCTATGAAGTACGGATAGTACATCTAGGTAAAAGATCTCTGGGTGGAGAGATCCTCACTACAACCACCGTTGACCCACCAAAAACTGCAGTGACCATTGCGCTTTCAATGCTAAAGGCTCCGCAGCGGTTCGATTTTTTTCTGGAGAAAGCGACTGAACTTGGGGTTTCGTCTATCATTCCCATGATAACAGCAAGGACGATCTCCCTGCCATCAAGTGACAAAGTGCAGGGCAAGCTGAACCGATGGAGGACGATCCTGCTCTCTGCTTCCCGTCAGTCAAAACGCTATTATCTTCCGCAACTGTATGAGCCACTCTTTTTCAGCAAGGTACTGGCACTTCAGGGTTATGATCTCAGGCTGATTCCTTATGAGAGTGCGGAGGTTTCACCAAAAATGCGATGTGCTGGACAAAAGATACTTTTTCTTATTGGCGGGGAGGGGGGCTTTACCGAAGGCGAGGTGGCTGCAGCCGAGGCTGGTGGATGTCGCCCAATCTCTTTTGGCACAACTATTCTCAGGGCCGAAACGGCCGGGATTTTTGCCGTGGCCTCTGTGCGTTCGCAGCTCCTTCAAGAGCATTGCGAAGAGTGGTTTTAATGCTGTTTTAAGGCTAATCATACACGATCATGAACCGAGTCAGAGCAAACCAGGTAATACTCCTTCTTCTCCTCCTGTGTATTTCGACACTTTTTTTTGTCATGATCCGTTACTTTATCATGGCTATTTTTCTTGCTGCTCTCTTCTCCGCCCTTGCCATGCCGGTTTTCAGCCGATTTGAGCGCTGGTTCAAAGTTGGCAGAAGTGTCTGTGCGGGGTTGACGATGCTCAACCTGCTGCTGATTGTGGTGCTTCCTGTAGCGATGTTGCTGGGTGTCGTTGCCAAACAGGCAGTCCGTATCAGTCGGATTGCCAGCCCCTGGGTTCAGCAGCAGATGCTGGAGCCAGCCAGCTTCACACAGCAACTGCGCGCTCTCCCATTTTATTCTGATCTCGAACTGTATCGTGAGGATATCCTTCAAAAAGCAGGGGAGCTTGCCAGTAAAACAGCCACTATGCTGTTCAATTCACTTTCTGCATTGACCTATTCAGCCGTGAATGACCTTTTTCTGCTTTTCATTTTTCTCTATACCATGTTCTTTTTTTTACGTGACGGACAAGAGTTGCTGGCCAAAATGCTCTCTTTTCTGCCTCTTACGCATACCGACCAGCATCGTCTGCTCGGCAAGTTTCTCTCAGTGAGCAGAGCAACCATAAAAGGGAGTATGGTGGTTGGCGTGGTGCAGGGCTCTCTGGCTGGTCTTGCCCTCCATTTTGCAGGTATCGACAGCGCCCTTTTCTGGGGTACGATTATGTCGTTGATTTCGGTGGTACCGGTGCTCGGGCCGCCACTTGTCTGGATTCCGGCGGTGGTTTATCTCGCCGCCACAGAGCAATATGCGCAGGCCATTGGAGTCTTCCTCTTTTGCAGTCTTGTGGTTGGCCAGATTGACAATATTATCCGTCCCATACTTATAGGACGCGACACTCAGATGCATGAGCTGCTGATCTTTTTTGGAACCCTTGGTGGTATCGGGCTTTTTGGGCTCTTTGGCTTTATTCTCGGCCCGATTGTTGCCGCTCTTTTTATGACAATATGGGAGATGTACGGGGAGAGCTTCAGCGATTATCTCTCGGAAATAAAGAGTGATAGCTCATCGAAAAGTGGGTGACTCCGACAAGAGGTGGTGGCAAGAGCAACGTTAGTGGTGGTGAGTATGGGTCCCTGATCATGCACGACACCAATAAAAAAAGCGACCCTTCGATCGCCTTTTTTCGTTCAATTCCTGTACAGCTCAATTGCCTTTGACAACCTCTTCGGTCGAAAAAAAGAAGGCTGCTTCATTGGCGGCGTTCTCATCAGAGTCGGAGCCATGGACAATGTTCTCACCCTTGCTGTCAGCATAGAGCTTGCGCACAGTGCCTGCGTCAGCCTGCGCCGGATCGGTGGCGCCGATCACCGTGCGGAAATCAGCAACAGCGTTATCTTTCTCAAGAATCATAGGCACACAAGGCCCTGAAGACATAAACTCAACCAGCTCGCCATAAAAAGGGCGCTCGCGGTGTACCGCATAAAATTCACCGGCAGTCTCGGTGGTGAGGCGAATTTTCTTCATGGCCACAACGCGAAAGCCAGCACGTTCGATGTGGTTAATGACGGCACCGACAAGATTTTTGCGGACGCAATCGGGTTTCAGGATGGTAAGCGTTCTTTCCATAATGGTCAAAGCAATGTTGAATGTTACTGAAGCGTACAAGTTCGTGGGCGAAGATACGGAAATGCGGCGGATTAATGAAACTCACACCCCGTCAATTCTCGCCAGCAGATCCTTCATTGGCTGATAGAGTATCGGCAGAAAGTCACTGTAGGCCAGCAGCACTACTCCCGCTTCATCAACCAGCACGTAGGCGCGTTGCGACATGCCCAGGAAACCGAGAGCATCGTAGGCTTTTGCCACTGTTTTTTCGCTGTCGCTCAAAAGGGTGAAGGGGAGCTGGTTGCGCTCGGCAAAGCTTTTGTGTGAAGAGGCGCTGTCGGAGCTGATGCCGAGCACCACAATATCTCGCTTCGTGAATTCGAGCACATTGTTCCGGTAATCGCACAATTGGGCGGTACAGACCGGTGTGTCATCGCCGGGATAAAAGATAATCAGCACTTTCTTTCCGCTGAAGTCGGAGAGTGAGACTTGCGCTCCATTGCTGTCGAAAAGAGTAAATGCTGGCGCTTTTGTTTTTTCTGCTATCATGGTAGAGTACGGTTTTTCGTGTTAACCCTCGATTTCCTTTATATTCGAGGATAACATACCATTAAATTTTTGAAAAGGAGCTGGAGGCTCCGCGTTATGAAGATTCATTTCGGGCGGATTCCGTCAGGAATGGTGCTTGTTGCCCTTTTTTTTCTGGTTGCGGGTTGTGGAGCAGGCAATCAGGCAGAGTATACCCCTGAAGGGCTGTACCAGCAGGCCTCTCTCCTCAGCCGCAATCGTGAATATTTGAAAGCGCTTGATTGCTACAACCGGGCAATTGCCCTTGACACGTTGCAGGCCAACTCTCGAAGAATGGTGCAGGCGTTGTATCAAAAGATGAGTCTGGAAGGGTTAACTGGCGAATATTATGAGGCGCTCAAAACATCAGCTCGACTTGAAAAATTTCCGACAGGAGCTTTGCCCGACTCTCTTTATCAGCGACTCTTTTCTGATAAGGCTCTTTTGCTTCGGGAACTGGGTAATTTCAGAGCGGCGGCAGCGTCGCTCGAAAAGATTGTGTCGCCTTCTCAGGAGATGTTGTTTGATCAGGCCGGGCTCTATGTTGAGAGTGGTGATTATGCAAAAGCAGCAGCTCTTCTCCGTCGTTATACGGGTCCAGAGCGTGATCCGGCCATCAGGATGACGGCCTATGCAGCTCTTCTCAAGTGCAAGGTGGCCCAGCCGGGTCTTGATGGTGAGAGTGCAGAGGCAATTTCAGGTAAAATTGCGGCTGAATCAAAAAGGGTTTTTGCAAGTGAGGGTGAGCTGATTCCCCGGGTTCAGGCACTCAGGGCTGCTTCCAAAAGTCTCCTGCTACTTGAAAAACAGCGTCGAAATGCAAGTTTTCTTCTTTTCAGGGCTCTGGCGATGGCAGGTCAGTCACAAAACCAGTTTCTTGTACAGGTGCTTCGTCAGGAGTCGAATGCGGTCATTGTCAGAAAAGCCGATCCTTTCCGTGAAGCGGCCGACTATTTCCGCATCAATAATCTTCAATATGCCCAGGCGACCTCACTCTTTATGCTTGCCGGAAGCAAGACACTCAAGGCTGAAGAGAGGATTACTGCGCTGCAACAGGGATTTGCTCTCTGCAGCGATTTTGCGCCCCCCTATCCGACAGAAGAGCTGCTGGAGCTTGAAAAAAGTGCAGAGCGTCGTTTGAGAGGGCTGCTCATGGAAAAGACCAGAATTTTTGAGCTTTTCGATGCTGAAGAAAAAACTGGAACCATGTCGCTGAAACGGATGTTGCAGCGATACCCTGACAGTTTTAAACTGGTAAAAGGTCACGAAGCTCTTGAGAGCAAAGTTCGTCAGTTACAACATGAAATGGCAGGGTTACTCCAAAGAAAAGCCGATATCGTTGTTCATGCTGCAGGTATTGAAAAAAGCAGGCAGGTTGACCGGGCGCTCAATATTAAAAGAGGAAAAATGCTCGAACTGCTTGCGGAGATGAGGGTCATCAATCCTGCCGCTGCTGATATCATTCAGTTTATTCCGGTTACTCTTCGTACGGTGCAGAGTGCTCTGAATGAGGATCAGCTTATCATCAAGCCGTTGTTGTCCGACAGTCTTTGTGGAGTTATGGTGATTGGCAAAAGGCAGTTGCAGGTCACAGGAAGCCCTCTCTTTTTCGACGCAAAGCACACTCCAGAAGCAGCCCTTCGCAATGTTCGCCGTGAACTTGCCTCTCCAATTCCTCAAGCCGTTTTACCTGGCACGGAAGTTGAATGGCTTACCAAAGCGTTGTATGAACCCGTTGTTGGGACTTTGAGTGGAGTTCGACACCTTTTGGTGATTGGTGATGACCTTTTTCCTTATCATATTCTTGGGAGCAACCATCTTTCCCCCCCACTCACGCGATATTCATCAGTTCAGTCATTCAAGGAATTTGTGCTTTTGTCAGAAAAGCGTGAACCACCTCACGCATCATCGCTGATCTCTTTGTATCGGCTGGACAGTGTCGCCGGAGCTCGTTTGCAGAAACTCTTTGCCCCTCGCGATCGGATTTTTCTGCTCTGGAACACTCTTTCTCCCCTTGAACTGGTGGCTTTGCGTCAAAAGATAGGGAGAGAGATGCAGGGCACCATTTCCTGTTCGGAAGCACTCTTTCTTCTTCATAAAAGTGTGGATTCCGGGCGGAATAACTCGATACCTGTGTCATCGTATGGAGTTGATTAAATAGATATCAAGATTATTTTTTATTAAATTCACGAAATAGCATTTTTATGCGTTCACTCATGTTCTCACAATCCGGATATTATAATAACCCATGGAGGAAAAGGGATCAGGTAGTATGGCCTTGGAGCTCATCGCAGGGAAGCTGAAAAAGGCCAGAATTGAAAGGAATCTCTCCCTTGATGAAGCAAGCCAGTTAGTCTCGGTACAAAGGGACTACCTTGCAAAAATTGAGAACGGTGATTTCAGTTTTCTGCCTAACGTTTATATTTTGGCCCATATCAAGGCTTATTCCCGAGCATTGGGTGTTGGCAGCGATGCTATTTTTAAACAATGTAGTGAAGAGTTACAGATGTCCCGATCTGTCAGGAACTCTGTTGTTGGCACTGTTGAAGAGGAAAGTAAGGGGCTGACAGTTGCTTCAGCAATGATGAGAGTTATTGTCATAGTATTTGTCATCGCCATGGTTGCTCTTGGCACCTTTTTTGCGTTCGGGAAAGGAGAATGGCCATCGTTTATCTCCTCATTCTTCTCTTCGCCATCGCACAACGTGCTTGTTGTTCGGGTAATGCGCGACTATTCCTGGGTAAAAGTGGTTGCGGATGACGGAGTAAAAATATATGCTGGCGGGAAGCTAAGCAAGGGGCAGGAAATCCGTTATGAGTCTCGCACCAGCTTTAATATCAATATTGATCGTCCTGAATGTGTTGAGCTTTACCTTAATGGTAAAAAAATTCCTCCTTTTACCGACCACTTTATTATTTTGAAATGAGTGACAGGGATATTGTAACATCCATCTTTTTTGGACGGTCGCTGTTTTTTTTGATAACAATAAGATAAAATAAGTCTTATTTTTGTTATAATGGGGAAGTTCTTTTGATGCATTATTTATGGAAAATAGATAACGTATTGGGAGAGCTTTTAATCTATACAGGCTTATGATGTCATTTCCCAATATTAGATTCTTACGGCAGCAATGAAGGTATATTTTGATCACAATGCCACGACTCCCCTCCATCCTGAGGTGAAGAGGGAGATGATCTCGGCTATGGAGATGTTTGGTAATCCATCCAGTATGCACGCTTACGGTCGAGAGGCGAGGGCTAATGTGGAACATGCCCGTCAACAAGTTGCCGACTTTATAGGGGCGAAAGAGAATGAAATTATTTTTGTTGGAAGCGGATCGGAAGCAAACAACACGGTACTCTCGCTTTTTGTCTGCTCTTCAAGCCAGTGTATTCCAGGTTCGAGACGAAGCACTATAATTACTACTAAAATTGAGCACCCCTGTGTGCTTGAGACCTCTGAGTGTCTTGCTCATCGGGGGGTCAGGGTAAAATATCTTGATGTTGATCGCTACGGTAAAATCGATCTTGATCAGCTTGCAAGTCTGCTTGATGACAACGTTGGTCTTGTGTCGGTCATGATGGCCAATAATGAGATTGGCACCTTGCAGGATATTGAATCCATTACAAAAATGGTGCATGAGAGCGGGGCGTATATGCACACTGATGCGGTTCAGGCTGTGGGCAAGGTGCCTGTCGATGTACGCAAACTTGGTGTCGATTTTCTTACTATTTCTGCTCACAAAATTTATGGGCCAAAAGGGGTTGGGGCCCTGTTTGTCAAACAGGGTATTCCCTATTGTCCCCTGATCAGGGGTGGGCATCAGGAGCGAGGACGAAGGGCGGGTACCGAGAACACCCTCGGTATTCTTGGTATGGGTAGAGCAGTTGAAATGCGAATGGCAGAGATGCCTGAAGAGGAGGAGCGGTTGCTTCATTTGAAGCAGGTACTAAGAAAAGGGATTGAGGAGAGGATTGAGGAGATTTCTGTCAATGGCCACCCGACAGATTCTCTTGTTAGCACCCTCAATGTTTCTTTTACAGGAGTGGAGGGTGAGGCCATTTTGCTCTATCTTGATTTAGAAGGTATTGCGGTCTCGACCGGGTCGGCTTGTGCATCAGGCTCTCTTGATCCATCGCATGTGCTTCTTGCAACGGGAGTTGATGCGGAATTGGCTCATGGATCAATTCGTTTTAGCATGGGCAGAGAAACAACTCTACAGGAGGTAGAGTACCTGCTTGATGTTTTACCACGGATAATCAAACAAATCAGAAACATGTCAACAGCTTATATTAAAGGAGGATTACATGCTGCAAGCCGGTGAGTGGGCATATAGCGAAACGCTGAAGGAACATTTCATGAACCCGAAAAATATTCTGCAAGGCGAGAATACGGATGATTTTGATGGTGTAGGGATGGAGGGTAATCTGCAGTGCGGCGACCAGATGATGGTGGTCATCAAGGTGGACAAGGAGAAGGGTATTATTACCGATTGCCAGTGGAAGACTTATGGTTGCGCCAGTGCCATAGCCAGCACCTCGGTACTTTCCGAAATGGTCAAGGGAAGAACACTTGATGCAGCATTTCATATCTCCCCCAAAGAGGTTGCCCTGGAGCTTGGTGGGCTGCCGGATCACAAGATCCACTGTTCGGTACTTGGTGACAAGGCATTGCGTGCCGCAATCAACAATTACTATGTTCGCACAGGCCAGGAGGATAAGGTCAAGCAGGAGCAGGTTAACGTTATCTGTCAGTGCATGAACATTACCGACCATGACATTGAGGATGCGGTGCTTGAAGGAGCCCGTACCTATTTTGAGCTTCAGGAGCGCACCAAATGTGGTACTGTCTGTGGCCAGTGCAAGGATGAGTCTGAGGCTTTGCTCGAAAAATACAAGCATATCCATTTTGGCGCCTGAAACGATGCTCGCCGAAAAAGGCAACACCTTTTTTATTCATACCTTTGGTTGCCAGATGAACCAGGCTGATTCCGGGATTATTTCAGCCCTTCTTCAGGAGGAGGGCTATGTTCAGGCAGAGCAGGAGCGGGGCGCAGGGATAGTTCTGCTGAACACCTGTGCAGTGAGGGAAAATGCGGTTGAACGGGTTGAACACTTTTTACAGCGCCTTCAGGGTCAGAAAAAAAGAGAGAAGGGGTTGATTGTCGGAGTGGCAGGATGTATCCCCCAATACAGGCGGGAGCAGATGTTTTTGCGGTATCCTGCTATCGATTTCCTTGCCGGACCGGATACCTATCGCACCATTCCTTCACTTGTCGAGCAGGTTCGCCGTGGAGGAAAACTGGCTTCACTGGAGTTCAACCCAGAGGAGACATATCAAGGTATTGAACCGGCAAGAGATGGAGTCACGAGCGCTTTTGTGCCTGTTATGCGAGGATGCAACAACAGGTGTGCCTACTGTGTCGTTCCATTTACCCGTGGTCGCGAACGGAGCCAGCCATTCAATGCAGTGCTGCTTGAAGTGCAAAAGCTCGTTGCTTCTGGTTATCGGGAGATTACTCTGCTTGGCCAGAATGTCAACTCCTATTGTGACGTTGAAAATGGATACGATTTTCCAGCTCTGCTGGATGCTGTCAGTCGGGAGGCACCACTGGCGCGAATCCGTTTCACCACATCACACCCAAAAGATATCTCCGAATCATTGGTTCGTACCATCGCCTTCCGTCCGAACATCTGTAACGCTCTTCATTTACCAGTACAGTCAGGTTCATCGAGAGTGCTTGATCGCATGAACCGTGGCCATACCATTGAGGAGTATCTCGACAAGATAGCAATGATTCGTTCAGTCATTCCTGGTGTGGCTCTTTCAACTGATATTATTGCGGGATTTTGTGGGGAGCAGGAGGAGGATCATCAAGCATCGCTTGATCTTCTTTCCAGGGTCAGGTTTGACTCGGCGTACATGTTTTTTTACTCAACCAGGCCAGGAACTTTTGCCGCAGAAACGTTGGCGGATGATGTTCAGGAATCAGTTAAAAAACGTCGGTTGCAGGAGATTATCGATCTTCAAAATCACATTTCTGCTGAGCTTTTTCATGAGGCGATCGGCACGGTGGTTGAGGTGTTGGCTGAAACTGAAAGCAGGCGATCGTCGGCGCAGCTTATGGGGCGGACGGCTGGCAACAGGGCAGTGGTTTTCGACAGGGAACTTTATCAGCCTGGAGATCTGCTACAGGTGAGGATTACCGGAGCAACTTCAGCCACTCTTACCGGTAAGCCTGTGCCATAGGTTCAGCCATAACTCTTATCATCATTTCAGAGTTTTTAATCTTGAGTGGTATTTGTAAATTAGCGTTCGGAGAGATCTGATTATTATAACCGGTCCGTTATCGGGCTTCAGAGAGAAGTAATGTATGCCAGTTGCTGCAAAAATTGGGTTGATTGACAAGATAAGGGCACATCTGGAGCTGCTTGATCCTGTAACGTGGATTAGCGTCTCTCCCTGTCTTGCCGCAGGGGTCATGTCCTCAGGCGCGATGAGGGGTACTGTTCACGACTATCTTCTTCTTTTTGCTATTTTTTTGATGTTTGGCCCTCTCGGTACAGGTTTCAGCCAGTCGGTCAATGACTGTTTTGATCTCGAACTTGACCGGGTTAATGAGCCATCCCGTCCAATTCCATCAGGGCGACTGAGTGAAAAAGAGGGATTATGGAACAGTATTATTGCTCTTTTACTTGCTATCTGTCTCGGAGTGTTCTTTTGGTTACATATTGGTGGAGTCAGGGGACTGGTGATACTTGTCTCAATTTCTGTGGCTCTCTTTGTTGCTTACATCTATTCAGCGCCACCACTCAAGCTGAAAAAAAATATCATTGCATCGGCACCCGCTGTGGGTTTTTCTTATGGTTTGGCCCCTTTTTTATCGGCAAATGCTCTTTTCGGTGATATACGTCCAGAGGCATTATGGCTTGCCAGTCTCAATTTTTTTATGGCCGTTGCACTGATTATTCTTAATGATTTTAAATCGGCAGAAGGCGACAAGGAGGGGGGATTGAAATCCCTGACTGTTATGATTGGAGCAAGAAATACCTTTCTCGTTTCATTTCTGATTATTGATGTGGTTTTTTCTTTGCTTGCCTACCTCTCCTTTGAGTGGGGGTTTGCAGGACCTTCAGTGTTTGTCGTCATAGGTCTGTTACTGAATATGGCTATTCAGGTACAGTTGTTGCGCGATCCGAAAGGTGGCATATCATTTATGAAGGGAGCGGTTGAAGATGGATTTGGCAATGCAATCGGGAAGAGCGATGTTCAGGAACACAATACCTTTCTCAGGTTTCAGGTTATCAACAATATTTTGTTTTTAGTCAATAATCTGCTCGTTGCGGGTATGGTTGGAACAAAATATATGCATCTGTAGGCTCTTGGCGATTACTTATATACGGTGTCATAATTTTCAATCGATAAGGGACTATGGATACTTTACCAGTAACTTTTTTTTCGCTGCCAATAGTATGGCACAATGTGCTCATTACTCTGCTGACCTTTCTCTATGTCTTCAGTGTTCCTCCTCTTATGGATTATCTGGTTACCAACCATTCGCTTCCAAGGGATATCAGTCGTAAAATTACCCATATCTGTGCAGGTTCATCCATTGTGTTTCTTCCTCTTTTTGTGGATGGAGATTGGTCACAATATCTCAACATCACCGTTTTTGCCGTCTGGACTATCCTGCTTATTCAGAAAGGTCTTTTTGCTGCGGATGATGACCAAGCGGTGAAGACCATGACTCGTACGGGTAACAAACGTGAATTGTTGAAAGGAACTCTTTATTTTGTGATCGTGGCCATGATTTGTGGCACCATATATTATAAGCAGCCAGCAGGGGTTCTGGCAATGGCTATTCTCGGCTGGGGAGATGGTCTTGCCCCTATTATTGGTACTCGTTACGGAAAAATGAAATACTATGTGTTGAGTCAGAAAAGTGTCGAAGGGAGTCTTGCATTTTTTGTCGGAGCTGTTGCTGCAGGTCTCTTTTTTACCCATTTGATTGTGCCCGAATCTTTTCATGTTGTTAAGATTCTTGTTATTGCTCTCATTGCTACGATAGTTGAGGGAGTGACCCCCAGAGAGGTTGATAACCTTACCATTCCCCTTGCGGTTATTGCGGCGACATGGGTTTTGTGAGATGTCCGGCACCTATTTTATCAGCGACATTCATATAGGTCTTCAGGACGAGCGGAGCGAGCGAATGAAGCTTGACAAGCTTGAGCTGCTCTTCTCTACTATCAAGGCGGATGGTTGCGCATTGTATATGCTTGGCGATATCCTTGATTTTTGGCTCGAGTTTCGCCACGTTATTCCAAAAAGGTTTACCCGGTTTCTTTGTCTTCTGTCTGATCTTGTCTGTCACAATGTTGAGGTTTTCTATATGGCCGGTAACCACGATTTTTATCTTGGTAGATACTTTGACGATGAGCTTGGCATCAAAACCCTCTATGGTATGCAGGAGCTTCATCTTGAGGGGCTAAAGTTTCTTGTTGCTCATGGTGATGGTTTGGGTGAGGGTGATCTCGGTTACAAGATTTTTTCACGTTTGGTCAATAATCGATATAACCTTGCCCTTTTGAGGGGTTTTCATCCCGATCTGGCGATAGGGTTGATGAAAGGTCTGTCGCAACTGAGCCGGATGCATAAACCGGACAATCGGGTCTTTGAGACAGATCGTCTTCTGAATTTTGCTGAAACCTTGGCAATCGAAAAAAAATTCGATTACTTTATCTGCGGCCATAACCATGTCTGTGGAATAAGAGAGCTTGAAAAAAGAGGGAGGTATGTTAATCTTGGTACGTGGATCGAGGGGAGTTTCCCTTACGGAGTCTTTGACCAAGGTGTTTTTGAACTCAGGAAATTATAACAATTTTGAACTTCAGGATTTTTTTATGAGTGATATCAACAGGGTGCTGAAACTTGGCCTGCCAAAAGGCAGCCTGCAGGATTCAACAATCGATCTTTTTGGGCAGGCAGGATTTCATTTTTCAGTGCAGAGCCGCTCCTATTTTCCCTCAATAGATGACGATGAGCTGGAAGCTATATTGATCAGGGCCCAGGAGATGGCACACTACGTTGAGCTGGGTGCCTTTGATGTCGGACTGACCGGGAAAGACTGGATTATTGAAACAGATGCCGACGTTGTTGAGGTTGCTGATCTGGTCTATTCCAAAGCCTCGATGAGGCCTGTGCGCTGGGTGCTCTGTGTGCCTGAAAGCTCACCGATCACGTCAGTCAAGGAGCTCGAGGGCAAGCATATTGCAACTGAAGTTGTTAATATTACCAGGAAATACCTTGCTAAACATGGGGTCAATGCCTCTGTTGAGTTCAGTTGGGGCGCTACTGAGGTTAAGCCACCGGATCTTGCCGATGCTATTGTTGAGGTGACTGAAACCGGTTCATCGCTCAGGGCAAACAAGTTGAGGATTATCGACACTATTCTTGAATCCAACACCAAGCTCATTGCCAACAAAAGCTCATGGAATGATCCCTGGAAGAGGGAAAAGATTGAAAATATGGCGCTTTTACTGCTGGGTGCGATTAACGCCCAGGGGAAGGTTGGACTGAAAATGAATGCCCAGAAGGAGGCGCTCGACAAGATTATGGCGATCATTCCTGCTTTGCGTCAGCCAACCATCTCCAGTCTTGCCGACAATCAGTGGGTGGCGCTTGAGGTGATTGTTACCGAGAAAATTGTCCGCAAACTGATTCCAGAGCTGAAGCGTGCAGGTGCTGAGGGTATTTTTGAATACAATATCAACAAACTGATCGACTGAACGAGTTTGCTCATACTCATGAACCATTAAGGCTGTCCGCAGGGGCAGCTTTTTTTATCGCGCACATGATGTTTATATATCAGGTAATGGTCTTGCTCTCTTTGCTGCTTTTTTTGGGAATCGTACTGAGAAACTTGATAGACCTGCCTCTTCTGCCTCAAAAGGCCAGTGTTCCCGAGCCCATGGTCTCGGTGCTTGTGCCTGCCCGTAACGAGGCGATGAATATTGAACGATGTGTTCGCTCACTGTTGCGGCAGGAGTATAGCTCCTTTGAAATCATTGTGCTGGATGATGGCTCAACGGATGCGACACCAGAGTTGCTGCGTGAGCTTGTTGGTCTATCAGGCGGGCATCTGCGAACTTTAAATGGAGAAGCGCTTCCTGAAGGATGGCATGGAAAGTCGTGGGCTTGCCATCAGCTTGAGCGCGAGGCAAAAGGAGAGTTGTTGCTCTTTACCGATGCAGATACCATGCACCAGCCAGACTCCCTCTGTCGTTCAGTCCGGGCGCTTTTTGATTCGGGGGCAGATATGCTTTCTCTGACACCTTATCAGGAGCTTGGTTCTTTCTGGGAAAAGCTGGTGGTGCCGATGGTCTATTTTATTCTTCTCTGCTATCTGCCTCTCCGTCTTGTTCGAAGAAGTCCCAACCCCGCCTTCAGCTTTGCCAACGGGCAGTTTTTGCTGTTTCAGAAGGCGATGTACCAGCGTATTCATGGCCATGAAGCCGTTAAAGACAATATAGTTGAAGATGTCTGGCTTTGTATGGCGGTTAAAAAAGCGGGTGGCACTGTTACAGCTTTTAATGGCACGGATACTGTCAGTTGCCGAATGTATCGCAATGGCCGGGAGGTTTGGGAGGGGTTTTCAAAAAACCTTTTTGCAGGTCTCGCTTATAAAACCCTGCCTCTTCTGCTCATGATTGTCATGACCCTCCTGTTTTACATTGTACCGTATCTCTTTTTTCTCCATTCATTGTTAAACGGGGAATTTGGCATTTTGCTGTTCTGGCTGCCATTTTCACAGATTACCGTTGTTCTTTTCAGTCGGCTGCTGATATCCTTTCCTTTTCGACAGCCACGTTTATTTGTGATCTTGCATCTCTTTTCAGAAATGGCGCTGCTTGCAATAGCCATCAACTCTTTTTACTCTATTCAATTTGGCAAAGGGTCACAATGGAAGGGAAGGAGCTACAATTTTGCCAGGGAAAGGTGAGAATTCGGGGAAGGCAATAATTTTTTTTAAATTGCGCAGAGAGAACCAGCATACCGCTTTTTGGTGTTCTGTTGACGGTAATAATGACGCATATCAATTCAAAATAATGTAAGGCTCATGGGTTTCTTGTCGAACATATTTGGTAAAAAGGAAGTGGAGCTGAAACTTCCCAAGGTTGTTGAGGATGTCAATCTGATCAAAACCATGGAGGGTCATCTTGATCGTGTGCTGGGGGTCAAATTTAGCACCGATGGCAAGAGACTTCTCAGTGGGAGTTTTGATGAAACTCTTATGCTGTGGGATGTGGAATCGGGCAAAAGCCTGTTTACCATGAAGGGACATGATACCTGGGTAGAGTGCATCGATTACAGTCGTGACGGTAAACGTCTGGCCAGCGGCAGCACCGACAGCACAGTAAGAATATGGGATGCAACCAATGGTCAGTGTCTGCATGTTTGTAAAGGGCATGATACTGCGGTTCGTATGGTAGCTTTCAGTCCGGATGGCAAGGTTGTGGCGAGCTGTTCTCGCGACACCACGATCAGACTCTGGGATGTGGAAAGCGGAAAGGAACTTTCAAGGCTGCTTGGGCATCAATCATATATCGAGTGTCTTGCCTACAGCCATGATGGCAGCAGAATTGCAAGTTGTGGAGAAGAGCCTGTTGTAAAAATATGGGATGTTGCAACCGGCAAAAATATAGCCAATTACAAGACCAACGACAGGCTTTCACACGCTTTGGCCTACAGCCCCGACGACAAGTTCATTGCCTTTTGTGGACGCGATGCCCTGGTCAAGATTCTTGATGCTGTGACCGGAGAGGTTATCAAGGTGTTTGAAGGTCATGGTGATGCCGTTCGAAGTGTCTGTTTTACCCCTGACGGCTCAAAACTTGTGAGTGCGGCAAACGATGAGACGGTCAGATTATGGGACAGAGCATCAGGTAAGGAGAGCCATCTTTATCGAGGCCATGTACTTGAAGTGCAGTCTGTTGATGTCTCTCCTGATGGTAAAATAATTGCCAGTGGCAGCGATGATCGCAAGATTAAACTTTGGGCGATAAGGTAGAGGTTTTCAGTATAAGCTCTTGTGTGGTCTTGAAGCTCTTTTTTGGGGTTTTGCGCTTATCTTTTGTCAATTATAAAAAAGTAGCGTAAACCACAGAACTTCCTTTTTGAATTAGCACAAAGTGAGTAAATTAACCTTGCGAAATAGTAATCCGTTTTTGAGCGCCTCATGTCGAGGTTGTTCATTGTAACGCCAAGTTTAACTGGCAAAAATAAAAAGAGGTAGATATGGGTACTCAGGTCGAAGGAACGGTCAAGTGGTTCAATGAAGAAAAAGGTTATGGCTTTATCGAACAGAAGGGCGGAAAGGATGTGTTCGTGCATCACAGCGCAATTAATGGTTCGGGTCGTAAAACACTTGTCGAAGGTCAGAAAGTAATTATGGAAGTTACCCAGGGAGCAAAAGGTCTCCAGGCGGAAAATGTAACTCCTCAATAAATATTTTGTTGCCCGGTTAACTGGTGGACATTCATGAAGACAAACAACAACAGATGGCGCACCAACATGCGCCTTTTGTTGTTTTATCTCCGAATTGAGAGCAACGGTCGATCAACCAGACCATCAGGATCTGGTTCGAGTGCAGTGCATTGCCAGTCTATCTCCTGAGGTAGAGAAGGCGCTCTCCGCATTTCTCCGTATTATGTTTCAATACCAACTAAAACAATCATGCTGAAGACAAACGAACAAAAACTTGTAGAGTTTCTGCTGCAATGCCATCCGGGCCAGCCAAAAACAAGGGGCACCTGGGAGGTGGATCATCTTGGTATCCCTTTTCTTCTTCCCGCAATTGGTGGCATTACCCTGAATGTTCAGGCGGGTGATTCGGCATTTGGTTGGGCAGGTGACCATATAGAGCCTGGTGTCAGTTGTACTGCCGATACCATGAAGCCCTTTGAGCATCCAAATGTTGGGTTACAGATTTTTTCATGTGCAGGTAATACTGCAACGGTTGTCACTGGTGAGGCCAAAGGGGCTGAAGGTCTTGTTCTCGGTCACCATGGTGGCTCAGAGCATGTGATTGTTGATTTTCCGCGTGATGTCAAAGAGAAGTTGCTTTACAGTGACACCATCATCATTCGTGGCAAAGGTCAGGGGCTCAAACTCACCGATTATCCTGCTATTGCTCTTTTTAATCTTGATCCCACTCTGCTCCATTTGATGAAGATTCATGAACTTGAGGGAGGCGTGCTCGAAGTGCCGGTTACCACCCTTGTTCCCGCAGTCTGCATGGGCTCAGGAATTGGTTCAGCCCATGTCGCAAAAGGAGATTACGATATTATGACCAGTGATGCCGACACGGTCAAAGAGTATGGGATAGACAAAATACGTCTTGGAGATCTTGTCGCTCTGCTTGACCACGATAACCGCTACGGCAGAGCTTATCGCAAGGGTGCCATTTCTATTGGCATCGTTATTCACAGCGATTGTCTTGAGGCTGGACATGGACCTGGCGTGACGACGCTGCTGACTTGTGCCTCTCCGCTCATCAGGCCGGTTCTTGACCCGGCTGCCAACGTTGCCGATCTCCTGGGGATTGGCACGATGTTGATGGGGACGCATTGAGCAGAGAATCCTGTTTGTGAGTATCGGTAGGGTAAAATGGTTGTAAGCTCTCTGTATGAAGCATCGGTAAATTATTATATTGTTCCAGATGTCAATCAACAGCCAGAGGGAGGAAATATGGTATTTGTTCCTGGTTTTCAGCATGATATTTTTGTCAGCTATGCACATGTTGATGACGTGCCATTGCCGGGAGTTGAAAAAGGGTGGGTAACAAATCTGATCGACACCCTGAAAACCAAGTTGTCGATGCAATTGGGGCGAAGCGATGCCTACTCGCTCTGGATGGATTATGAACTGGCACACCATGTCAAGCTCACTCCGCAGATCATGGATGCTCTCAATCATACTGCCATCATGGTTGTTATTCTTTCTCCGGGATATCTCGCGTCAGAGTGGTGCATGCGTGAAAAAAATACTTTTTTGCAGTTTATCAAAGAGGGAAGTTCACGAGTGTTCGTCATCGAACGCAATATCATTGAAGCGCAAGATCGACCTTCTGAATTTGAGGATCTCATCGGGTTTCGTTTCTGGCTTCGTGACAGGGAGGGAAAACCCCCGAAAATACTTGGTGAGCCAAAACCATCGCCGGATGAACTCGACTATTACCGAGTGGTCGATGAGGTTGTCTCCGGGCTACAAAAGGCATTGGGCGATCTGAAACGAGAGCATGAGAACCATGCCGATGGTATGGCAGGATATCAGGAGCCGTCAGTATTTCTTGCTGAGGTTACTGATGACCTGGAACAGGAACGTGCCAGTATGAAAAGTTACCTGAACCAGTTTGGTATAAACACTCTTCCAAATACCTGGTATTCCCAGGAACCAACGAATTTCAGGCAGTGTGCACAGAGAGATCTTGCCCAATGCCTTGCTTTTGTCCAGCTTTTAAGTGGTAGCACTGGCCGAAAGCCGCCGGATTTGCCGAAAGGGTATCTGTCTCTGCAACTTGAGCTTGCGGAAGCTATGGGTAAAAAGGTTTTTCAGTGGCGCAGCCCCTCTCTTGATATTAACTCTCTTAAAGATGAGGAGCATAAATTGTTGGTCAATGGAGCTAAAGTACATGCAGAGGGTATTGAGGAGTTCAAGCGATCAGTGAAGGATTTTGTTATGAAGCCGGCTCCTGTTAAAATACTGCCACATCTCGATGCATTAGTCTTTGTCAATATGGAGAGTTCAGACCGATCTCTGGCAGTAAAGGTTTGTGGTGAACTGGAACGGCATGGCATTGGATATGGTCTTCCTATCAACAGTGGAAATCCCTCTGAAATCAGGGAAGACCTGGAGGCAAATCTTCTGGAAAGTAATGGTATTATTATCATTTATGGATGTAGCACGGTTGCCTGGGTACGCAGGCAACTGCTTGAGTGCAGAAAAATTCTTTCAAAACGCGAGAAGCCGCTTCAGGCATTTGCGATATTTGAAGGGCCTCCTGAACAGAAATGCCCGATTGATCTGAAACTGCCAAATTTACAGATGCTGGATTTAAGGCAAGGAGTAAACGATGCGCTTCTCGAAAAAGAGCTCTCGGTATTTATCGAAAGCCTTGAAAAGGAGAGTGTATAATGCCATCCCTGTTTCCCTATCCCGGATTAAGACCCTTTCACTCGGATGAGGCCGATATTTTTTTCGGACGTGAGGCGCAGACCGACGAGCTTTTGCTTAAACTTTCACAAACCCGATTTCTCGGGGTTGTTGGCCCCTCCGGATGTGGAAAATCATCACTGGTTCTGGCAGGAATGATCTCTGCTCTTGAATCGGGATTCATGGTAACAGCAGGATCGCGCTGGAAAATTGCTCAAATGCGTCCGGGCAGCCATCCGCTCAGGTGCCTTGCCGAGGCGTTGATGCATAAAGAGGCGCTGGGTGATCAGCGAATCGGTGAACACGCACTCCCCTTTCTTGAAGCCACATTACAACGGGGTCCAAGGGGGCTGATTGATGCACTTGCAGAAACACCGCTTGAACCCGGCACCAATCTGCTTCTTTTGGTTGACCAGTTTGAAGAGCTTTTCCGCTTCCGCAATGACAGGAACAGCAATGAACAGGATGCGTTTATTGCGCTGCTTCTTGAAACAGTTGCCCAATCCGGTCTCAGTGTTTATCTGGTTATTACCATGCGATCCGATTATCTTGGCGATTGTGCCCTGTTTCCGGGTTTGCCAGAGGCGCTCAACCAGAGTCAGTATCTTACTCCGAGATTGAGCCGAGAGCAGCGGGAGGCAGCCATTATTGGGCCTGCACAGGTTTTTGGAGGAGATGTTGATGCCGCGCTGCTCAACCAGCTTCTCAATGAAACAGGCAATGATCCCAATCAACTGCCGGTTCTCCAGCATCTTTTGATGCGCATGTGGTCATCGACCAAACCCTCAAGACCAGTCAAGCCAGGCAATCCATTTTTTGCCGGAATTCCGGAGGAGAACCTTGGTCATGTTCTCGGCCTTTCAGATTATGAGCAGGTTGGAGGTATTGCCGGTGCTCTCTCTGGACATGCTGATCAGGCTTATGGTAACTTGAATAATGAACAAAAAAGAGTTGCAGAAATTCTTTTTCGTTCTCTCTGTGAACGTGGCTCTGCGCGGCGTGATGGGAGGCATCCCACCGCTGTTGGAATTATTGCAGAACGAGCAGGTGTTACGCCTGAAAAGATTATTGAAATTGTCGAACTGTTTCGTCATCCGCTCTACGGTTTTCTTGCTCCGGCGTTTCCCGAAAAGCTTTTCGCTGATACTATCATAGACATTACTCACGAAAGTTTGATCAAGCTATGGAAACAATTGAGCAAATGGGTTGATAAAGAGTTCAAATCAGCCGAAACTTACCGCTTTCTCGAAAAGAGCGCCCAGCGGTGGAAAGATGGAAAAGGAGCGTTGTGGGGCACGCCGGATCTTGAACAAGCTCTTGCGTGGAAAGAGCTTGAGCAGCCCTCTGAGCGTTGGGCAGAGCGTTACGGTGGCAACTTTCAGCTTGCTCTTGAATTTCTTGAAGCCAGCAAAACTCAGGAAGAGAGCAAAAAAGTTGAGGAGCGGCGGAGACAACAGAGTCAACTGCGAAAAACCCGTCGATTGTTAACGGCATCAATTATTGCAATCATAACCGGAGTAATCGCCACGTCTCTCTTTTTGTACTTGAAGGTGATTCCCTATCACTCATACTGCAGAAATTTCACCAAACGTTGGGGAGTTATCTACCCGGTAGGGCCGCTTTCAGGCGATGCAGTTGCACATCGTCCATGGACACTCAAGCTGACCAGGAATGGGAGGTTAAACCCTGTTCAATCGGTTGAGGTCATTGATGTAAATGAAAAACCAACGCCCAATCATCCAATAAGCACCTATCTGTCAGACGAGGATAATACGGAATTGGCGGAAAAGCCGACGCGTTATGAATTTGTTTATGACCGTCATGGGAAGATTGTCTATGAGGTGGCTTGGGATCGCTTCAACCGTAAAAGTTGGACTTTTGTTCATATCCCTTCCAGTCAAAAGGGAAAGGCTTCAACGAAAGGCTTTTTTGTCGATTCCCAAGGATATCCGAAACCGCAGGGGCACAGCCGTGCGGAGATTGTTGAAATACAATATGACAATCGTGGCTTTGAAACCATACTGAAGTACTACGACCGGAAGGGGGAGCCTCAACCGGGTCCCGATAATGCCTACGGTGTCCAATTGACATACGATGACATGGGAAGAGAAATACGGAGGACATCATTGAACGAGCAGGGGAAGCCGATTAATGATGACTTTGGAAATGCGGGCCTTGATTGGAAGTATGATTCTGAAGGAAATCAGATTGAGGCAGACGCTTTCGATGCCAAAGGGGATCCGACCATTGTCAAATCAGGTTATTACGCCGGGACGCATGCGTATGACAAGTGGGGTAATGAGGTTGAGAGGCGCTACTTTGGTCTTTCAGGTGAGCCTGTCATTGAAACAGAACAGTACAATGCTCACAAAATCACCGTTGATTATGATGGACGGGGAAACTGCACAAGCATAAAGCTTTTCGATACCTTCGATAAACCAGTAGTTGCCCAGGCAGGCTCCTATGCTTTCCCTGCGCATGAACAGCGTTATACCTATAATTCCAACAACAAACTTGAGACGGTCTCATATTATGATGTTTCGGGAAAACCGGTTAACGGCCCTGACGGCTGGAACAAACAGAAATATGAATATGACAGTAACGGTTTTAATTGCGCAGCCACAACATTGGGAGCTACAGGCTCATTTGTTGCAACGAGGAGTGGTTTTTGCAGAACTGAGTGGGTAAACGATGGCTTTGGAAGAAAAATTGAAGAACGATTCTTTGATGCCAATCACAAGTCGGCAGTGAATACTGAAGGGTATCATTGCAGAAAAATCGGTTATGATCGCGCAGGCAATGTCATCAAAGAGGCCTATTTCGATACTGGAAACATGCCAGTACCTGACAAGAGCAATGGCGTGCCTTGTATTCTCCGTACCTTCGATCTGTTCCGGCATTGCAAGTCTGTGCAGTTCACAGACCCATCGGGAAAACCTGTCAACGGGCGCGAGCATTTCAGTCTCGTCAATTATGAGTACGACCGCTATGGCAGCAGTAATGCAACCCGTTGGTTCGATAAGGACAATAATCCCTGCAAAGGCTCGAATGGAGTCCATTGCGTCAAGATGAGTTATGGTTCTTATCCGGGACTAATTACAGAAGAGAAACGATACGATACGAAGGATAACCCCATTGTTGGTTACGATGGTATCCACGAGATACTCTGTGAATATATCGACAAGCGACAGCAAACGAAATGGCAGTGTTTCGGGCTTAACCGAAAACCTGCAGAAAGTAAAGAAGGGGATCACCTTGTAGAGTCACAGTATGACGACAAAGGACGGTCAATCAGTTTTAGCCGTTTGAGAGCGGATGGCAGTCCTAACATTGATCGCGATCTTGGTATTGCGAAATGGACCATGGTTTACAATAGGGAAAACAAGTGGACAGAACAAGCGTTTTATGATGCCAGGAACCGTCTTGTTACAGGGCCATACGGGTATGCCAAAGGAACAATAGTCTATCATCCCGAGGGGGGAACGGAAATTTGTAGTTATGGGGTGGACGGCAATCTGAATTTCAATCCACTCGACGGCTGCGCAATAAAATATGATGGTCCACTGAAACAATCCTATTACGGTACTGACAGAAAGTTGATAAATGGTCCTTATGGATTTGCGGAGCAGCGCATGCGGAGAGACGAAAAGGGAAACTTGCTTTCGACAGAATGGTTTGGCCCTGACGGGAAACCCGTTGTCGGGCCATCAGGGTATCATCGTATTGTACAGTCAGCAGATGGACGAACGGTACGGAACTTCGATACTGAAAACCGCTCAATAACTTCTTCTGGAACCTATATTTTTGTTCCCGTCATGTTCATTGAAAAGATAGAGGATTTTAAGCAGCCAGCAGTTAAAATCGGACTTTGTGCAGGAGATGTAATCTGGAAATACGGAGACTGGTCGTTTCCCGCTGCTTTTGCTGCTGAGCAAGCGAAAGGGACAAAAAATGACAAAATTTTGGCGGCTGTTCTTCAAGCGTTCCTTAACGAGAAAAACCAGCGCAGTGGAGAACGGGTTTCTATGACCGTTTTACGTCATGGGCAACCAATTGAAATTCTTGTGCCTCCACTGTCGGGCCAAAGTCTTGGGATAAAACTTTCAAGCAGGCAGGTTCCTCTTGCTACATTTGAGCGTTGGAAGAGCATGTCGCTTCGCAGATAATCTGATTCGATTGCGGTTTCTGTCAATTCTAAAATCTGTCGAGTGCAAAGAAAAAAAGTGTCACTGATCGGGGTGTGAAGAAGGAAATCAAAGAATTGTTATCTCCTGTCGATTTGGTCGGTAATGCGGTGTATGTGATCATCTCCCTTGATGGCTTTTCCGGAGCTTTTCCAAGGCTTGAAAATGGAGATAAATATTGTCATCATCAACACCAAGACTTGAAGGGTACCAAACCAGAGATTCATCTTTTGGTTGTAGAGATAGGCGGTGTCGTCAAGAGAGGCAATCCCGAGTTTTCCCGATATCTCCATCATGGTGGATTCCCAGGGACCCAGAAAAAAGGTGCCAAACACAATGGCAGTCAAGGTTATAATCCACTTGAAAGTGAGCCAGTTGTGCTTGAAAAAGCCCCAGTTGGTGAGGAGTGAGTATGCCAGACCGGTGAGCAGGGACCCGATGGCACCCGGAACCACAACTATTGACATATCAACGTGATGAAGGCTCTGGTTGATTCCGTACAACACGCGGCCATCAGTAATCCCTGCTTTCAAAAAAGAGAGCGATATCAGGGAAATGGCCCCACCTACCCAGCAGGCAATGGCCAACAGATGAAGGCCTTTAAGCCACCTTACCCCATTTGCGGATAATTTTTGCATAGCAAGATCATGTTTGATTGAGATCTTTGGTCAGTTTCGGGCAGTCCCAACCAGTTCTGCGGCAAGAGTGAGCGAGGAGACAGAAATCTGCTCTCCGCTGATAAGGCTGGCGATGGCCTGCAGTCGACTCTCCTGGTCGAGAGGTGTTACTTCGGTTACTGTTCGGTCGAGCTGGAGAGATTTTTTGACACCAAGGTGCAGGTCGGCCATGGCGGCGATTTGTGGCAGGTGTGTTATGGCTATGATCTGATGGAGGCGCGAAAGTTTTCTCAGGCTCTTGCCAACAGCTTCGGCAACTCGGCCACTAATGCCAGTATCAATTTCATCAAAAATAAGGATCGGCAAGTTGGTAGACTCTGCCAGGACACTCTTCATGGCAAGCATCACCCTTGAAATTTCGCCGCCGGATGCCACCTTGATGAGTGGTCTAGGCTTTTCACCGGAATTGGTGGAGATCAGAAACTCAATTTTATCGTAACCTCTGGAATACGCTGTAAAGGTTGAACCATCAAGTGAGATATCACCCTCAGGTTGCGCCTCGTGAGTCATGCTGACAATAAAGGTGGCGTTTGGTATGCCAAGCTCTGCCAATTGCTCCTGAATGGCAGGTTCAAGGCGGCGAGCAGCCTCCTGCCGTTTGGCGCTCAGTGTGGCAGCCCTTCTGGAAAGTTCCAACTTACAAATCATCACCTTCTGCTCAAGAAGGTCAAGCCTCTCATCGAGCTGCTCTTCAAGCGCGCTCTTTGATTCCAGCTCGTTTCTCAGCTCAATGAGCCCGTCAACGGTGCGCTGGTATTTTTTACAAAGACGCTGAAGTTGAAGCTGCCGCTCCCGCAAGGTATCGAGTCTTTGAGGATGAAAGTCAATGCCAGAGGCATAGCTTCTCGTAAATCGTGAAAGCTCATCAATGATGGTGGTTGCGGTACGGCTCTCCTGGAGGTGAATATCGAAGCGCTTGTCAATTGCGGCAAGTTTTTCGAGAGTGTGGAGCGCTGCCGTGATGCCGGAATAGAGAGAGTGTTCGCTTTCGTACAGCAGGTCATTCAGAGTGCTGCTGAGAGTATAGAGAGTTTCAGCATTTTCGAGGATGATGATCTCCTCTTCAATGCACCCCGCCTCGTCACTTTTCAGCTCAACGCCGTTGAGCTCGGTCAACTGAAGATCGAGAATCTCTTTTTTTTCCTGAAGGGAGGCAGCCTCCTGTTTCAGGGCATGTACTTGCTGCAAGAGTCCTTGCAGTGTAGCACGGTAGGTCTGGTATGCTATGACATCACCCGCTGTAAGGGCATAATCATCAAGCATGGTTTCATGGGTATCGGCGTGCAGCAGCAGTTGGTGCTCATGCTGGCCGTGGAGGTCAATCAGCTCCTCTCCAGCCTTTTTGAGAAGAGCTGCCGTGCATGGCGTGTCGTTGATAAAGCAGCGGGATTGTCCGTTGGAAGAGATCTCTCTTCGAAGAATCAGTTCAGGGGCAATTTCAATGTTGGCATCGTTCAGCAGCCTCACAATTTTTTCACAGATGACCTCTTTCAGAACAGCCTCTATTACTGCTTTGCTGGTTCCTGAACGCACCAGATCGCTGCTTGCGCGATCGCCAAGAACAAGGTTTAATGCTCCGATAAGGATAGATTTTCCAGCGCCGGTCTCTCCGGTGATTATGGTTAACCCGGGGCTGAATTCAACCGTCAGCTCCTGGATCAGTGCAAAGTTTTTGACATAGAGACTAAAGAGCATGGCCGTTAACAGGAGAGGTTATGCCTGAGTTGAAGAGTTTGATTTCTCCTTTTTTGCTAATTCATCACCGCCCTTGCTGAACTCCTCCTCAATCTCGTTCTGGGCTTTTTTAAACTCTTTTATTCCTTTGCCCAAACCCTTTGCAAGTTCAGGAAGCTTTTTTGCTCCGAAAAGCAGAAGAATAATGAGCAGAATGAGCACGAGCTCCTGTCCACCTAATCCGAACATCAGTTTTTCTCCCGGTAGTTACTGCAATGAAAAGCATGGTATCATGCTGAATATATATACAATATGCCTCGCTGAAGCAACTTTTTTCAACTCTTGAAGTCTGCTCTCAGTAACGGGCAATGATGGTCTCACCAGCTCTTGTTTTATCGCCAGGTTGAACGGCAACTCTGGCAGAGGGGGGCAGAACAAGATCCACTCTGGAGCCGAACTTGATCATTCCAAACCGTTTTCCAATCTTCACAATCTCACCGCTTCGCAGCGTGCAGACAATTCTTCTTGCCAGAAAACCGGAGACTTGGCTGAAGCGCACCTCAATTTGTCCGTTGTCGATACCGATCTCCATTCGTTCATTACTCTCCATGCTCTGATTATCAAAGGCCATCAAAAATTTACCAGGACAGTATCGCAGATGAGTCACTTTTCCAGTGAGAGGTATACGGTTGACATGAACATTGAACGGGGACATAAAAATGCTTACCAGTATTGGAGCATTGGTTGTTGTGCTGTTGCTCTCTTGTTGTACCAAAATAATTTTGCCGTCAGCCGGAGCAAGAATAATTCGTTGCTCCTCCGGTGGCGTTCGTTGCGGGTCGCGAAAAAAATAGAGGGTAAAGAGAATTGCTACACCAACAGTGAAAAAAATCCCTGTCTCTGCCCAGAAAGGGAAAAGCATTGCAGTAGCGCTGAGCATCATGCAGAGGAGAAAGACCTTTATCATGGTGCTGTAGCCGTAGGATGTCATCATTTTATTTTTCTCTTGTTCGATTACTTTATAATAAGTTTCTCCTATAATAATTTATTTATCTTGTACTTGAGAGTGAGGGGAAATTTTTTTTCCAACTTTTTTTTGATTTTTCACAATGGTTGATTGCTCATTTCTGGATCATTCAAATGAATAGGTTGGAAAAAAAGTTTCTTCGCGAGGTGAGGGCAAGGCGTTTAATTGCTCATGGAGACAAAGTTCTTGTGGCAGTTTCCGGAGGGTCAGATTCAATGGCACTGTTGTCGCTTCTTTCGGCGCTGCAGCCACTTCTGCATTGTCAGCTTGCTGTTGCTCACTGTAACTTTCAGCTTCGTGGTGCGGAGAGTGATGGAGATGAATCCTTTGTGAGGGCTCATGCACTCTCCTTTCAACTGGACTGTTTTGTTGAGCGTTTTGAGACGGAGCGCTATGCCGAGGAGTGGAAAAAGTCGCTTGAAGAGACTGCACGGATATTGCGTTACACTTTTTTTGAGCAAGTGATGGCAGAGCATGGGTTCAGCAGGGTTGCCACCGGTCATCATGTAAATGACAATGCCGAGACGATTCTATTTAATCTTTTCAGAGGTGTCTCTCTGTCAGGGCTTCGTGGTATTCGTGCCCGTAACGGAAAAATCATCCGGCCCATGTTGCTGTTACACAAGGACGATATTGAGGCATATCTGGATCAAAAGGGCGTTGCCAGCCGGATTGATGCGAGTAATGGAACCGACGAATATGATCGAAACTTTATCAGAAACCGGGTAATTCCGCTGATTGAAGAGCGCTTTGCGCACAAGCTTTTACCCGCGCTGGGGAGATTGTCGAATCAGGCCGGTGAGCTTGAAGAGTTTCTGGAACTCTATTTTGAAAATCTCTGTAAACGGGAGTCAGGCCTCACTTTATCTGATAGTAAGCTCGATGTCAAGGCACTTAAGCGGCTTACCGTTTTTGAGCAGAAAGAGCTGTTCAAGAGAGCCTTGCGGGATTTGAACGCTCCTGTGGATGCCCAGGCGCTGCAGAAACTGGTCGACTTACTGAACGGCCATCAGGGAAAGATGGTGATGGCTGGGCGAGCGTTGCGGGTGGTCTGGAAAGGGGGTTCATTCTACTTTTTGCGTGACACCCCTCCCCTTGATGAGGCCGACGGTCTACGAGAAAAAATTTCTTCTACTCCTTCTACTTTTTCTCTCTTGCGGCCTGAAAAAGCTCAAGAGGCAGCTCAGTATGAATAATAACCGATTTAAGATTTTGCTGAATTTTGATGCGGTTCAGCAGTGCTTTTGTCTGTTCGGTGGTTCTTGTATTGTTCAGTTCAGAGAGTTTGATAGCTCCCCAGAGAAAGGTCGATGCAAAATAGGCGGCCTGATTGGTACTGTAGCCCCATTCGCTCTGCCCCTCTATTCCATCCTTGAATTTTACCGAGAGAGCAAGGTTCTGGATGCGGTTCAGATTTCCCATCGACTTTAACCCCTGGTTGGTCGAGGTGAGGCTTTGCAGCGCTCCTGATGTCCATGCTGGTGAGGGGAGCGCAAACCAGAGGTGCGATTTATAGATGGCTTTGTCAATCAGCGCTGCGGAGAGCGAATCACGCGTGAAGAAGCTCCCGGTGGGGAGAAGAAACTCCTGGAGCATCTTTTTATTGTTGCTCAGGGCGACCTGTCTTGGTCTGAGCGGGCATAGCCAAAGGGTGCTGTCGAGAGCGTAGCACGGTCGACCACCAATGACCTCGGTGCGGCGGCTGACCATTTTAAGAAGTGATGCAGGAATTTTTTCTGTAAATGCCCCTGAGGCAATGCCAAGAAAGTTCTGCTCTTTGTACCCATGTCGCTTGAAACTGATCAACAGGGTATCAATATCCTGAGAAGGGTTGATTCTGGATACCTGGAGCATGGTGTTCAGGCTGCCTTTGGATTTGAAAAGGGGTGCTTTTTTCAGGGAATCGGGAATAACCTCTTTCCAAAGTCGGCTTTCGCGGATATCCTTTAGCCCAATGTAAATGATCGCATCTGAGGTTCCAGGGATATGATCAACCATTGTCCTTATCGACGGTGTTAGCGGCTCAGGTTGAACTCTCGGTTTTTCCCAGTTTACCCAGAGAGCGGTTAGTGCAAATCCTGCCGTGACGAGAGTGCTGATGGTGAGAAGGAGTCCTGCCCCTTTTCTCAGGGAACGTTTTTGAGTTTGTGGTAATGTTGCGTCAGCTTCAGGATGTTTAGCCATACGAATCCAGGAGGGTTATGATTTTCGTTTGATGGCTTCACGAGCAAGAGTGTCGCAGCGGTTGTTGTACGGGTTATCGCTGTGGCCTTTTACTTTGTGAAATTTTATCTCGTGCAATGTAAGCAACTTCAGAATTTTCTGCCACAGATCAATATTTTCAACACTTTTTTTAGCTGCGGTCTGCCAGTTATTGGTGGTCCAGCGTCTCAGCCATCCATTATTGACCGCATTGACAAGATAGCTTGAGTCGCTGTACAGGTCAACTCTGCATGGCTCTTTGAGCGCGTCCAGCGCCTCTATGGCTGCGCTGAGCTCCATGCGGTTATTGGTTGTGGCAGGCGAATACCCCGATATCTCCCTGGTCGAGGAGCCGTACATCAAAAGAGCTCCCCAACCTCCGGGTCCCGGATTTCCGCTGCAAGCACCGTCGGTGTAGATTGTGACTTTTTTTTCCATCGACAAAAAAAAGCTCAACCGGGCGGGGTTGAGCTTTTACAAAATATTGAAAACTTCTTGAGAGCAGATGTTGCGGGTGCCTATTTTATCAGTTTGGCAAGCTCGGCGGTACCTGTTTTAGCAATAATTTTCATGGCTTTTGCAGAAAGCTTCACCTTTACAAACCGCTTCTCCTCCTCAATCCAGACTCTCTTGGTGTGGAGGTTTGGCTCAAAACGGGTGCGGACGTGGTTATTTGCATGAGACACCGTATTGCCGTACTTGGGTCTTTTGCCGGTCAGTAAACAAACTTTGGACATGGCGCGATCAATTGTGTTAAAAAATGAACCGGAATATAACAAAACTTTAGTAAATCGAAAAAGTATAGTTTCAGGGTCGTATACCCACAGCGCAGACCATCATGGAGAGAACGTAAAGCAGCGTTCCAAATGCGTTATACCAGATTGCCCTCTCTTTCGGTTGCGCAATAAGGATCTTCTGCATTGGCAGTTGTGCAAGCAGCAGCACAAGCGCAACGACCGTCGTGGTCATGGAGTCTTTCGCAACAAGAATGGAGATGGCGGCAAGCTGTGCCACATCCATGATGATTGCTGCCAGGATGGCCGCCTTTTTTTCTCCAAGTTGTACCGGTATGGAGGCAACCTTGCGAATGTTGTCGCCAACAATTGACTTGAAATCGTTCAGCGTCATGATGCCATGAGCGCCAAGAGAGAAAATAATTGCCAGTGCAATGGTTTCACGGGAAGGGATACCCTGGGTAATGGCAAAGCTGCCGGTCAGCCAAGCCACCCCTTCGTAGGCAAGCCCCACAATAAGGTTGCCGAACCAGCCATTTCTTTTCGCCCTGATTGGGGGGCCGGAATAGGCATGCGACATCAGTACTCCGACAAATGCTATGGCTACAACATAGGGGTGAATGGAGAAGGCCACCAGAAATCCGGTAACAATCAGGCCAAAGGTGATCAGCCAACTGGCCGATTTGGATATTTTTCCTGCCGGAATAGGTCGTTCAGGTTCATTGATCGCATCCACCTCGCGGTCGAAGTAGTCGTTCATGGTCTGCGACATGGCGCACATGAGCGGTCCGGCCAGAATAATGCCACGAAGCAGGATAGACCAGTTGTCTGCAACACTCTCACCGGTTGATACCACACCGCAGGCGAAGGCCCACATTGGAGGGAACCAAGTGACTGGTTTCATGAGTGGCACAATGGCAGAGAGCTCAATCCTGAATCCGGGACGGTTGACATTCTCGAGAGCCTGCTGGATCTCTTGCTGTCTGGAATCGCTCACTCCTGACAAGCGCAGCTTCTCGGCTATGCCTGGATGCTTTTCAGGATGATGAGTTTTTCGTCCATTCATGGGTAGTGTTGTTCTCGATCCAGCTTAAAAACAAAGTGGATAGTATACAAGTTTTTTGGCAAAAAGATAAGAATTTAGTTGAAGGCCGGTTTGTATTTTCCTGTAAGTTCAGCATTGACTTGCAGGATCTCTTTAAATTTTTGCTCTGATTGGCCGCTCTCCAGTGCCATTTTTGCCATGATAAACCCTGTCTCAATGCTTGCTGCCTTTCCTGAGACATAGCAGGTCATAGCAGAGGTGAAGAGGGCAGCATCAACGTGTGCTGCAGGAGCACCTCCTCCGAGGATTCGGCTGATAATAAGAGCGTTATCCTCTTTTTTACCACCCTGAATGTCCGCAAGGGGGTGTCTTTTCAGACCGAAATCTTCAGGATAGATGGTGTGCTGGTGCAGCTTTCCGTTCTGAACTTCAGTAATATGGGTTGGGCCGTTGAGGCTTGGCTCGTCGAGAGCAATTCCCTCTTCAGTCATGGAGTGCACAATCAGGATATGGCTGGCTTCTGTCTGGATAAAAACTTCGGTATAGAGTTCCATCAGCTCCCTGTTGAACACGCCGACAAGTTGGCGTTTTGTTTTTGCCGGATTAATCAGGGGGCCAAGAATGTTGAAGATGGTTCTTATACCTAGTTCCCTGCGGATAGTGGCCACTCTTTTCATTGAAGGGTGGTAGAGTGGCGCAAACAGAAAGGCAAATCCAGTCCGCTGAAACAGCTCTTTTGTCGCTTCCGGGGGCAAATCAATAGTAAAACCAAGTGCTTCAAGCACATCAGCGCTGCCGCAACTGCTTGTTACCGAACGGTTGCCATGTTTGGCAATGGGGACACCGGCACTGCTTGCAATAATTGAAGCTGTTGTAGAGATGTTGTAGGTGCCTGCATGGTCTCCACCAGTTCCACAGGTATCAACTGCATTGTCGTCCAGATCAAGAGTAATGGCTTTTTTCATCAGGCTGTAGTATGCCCCGGCAGTCTCTGCCGGCGTAATACCTTTATGCTGCTGGAGGGCCAGAAGCGCTACAATAACAGGTTCAGAAAACTGACCATCCATAATGCTGTTCATGGATAACATCATCTCATCCTGTGAAAAATTTTCTCCGGCAAGCAGCTTTTGCAGTAACTTTTTATGACTCATGATGCTGATAGTGTGGCAAATGAATGTGGATTTTCGTAAATGTAAATTAATTAATAAGAATTGACTGCGTTTAACCGCCATCCCTTGGTCGTTTTATAATTTTTTCAGAAGAGTTATGGAGAGTGAACAGATAACGCTGTACCAGAAAGAGTCGCTTGATCTGGTGTTGAAAAAGATGATGAGCCGTGCGCTGGATGTCTGTATAATTACTGATCTCTCTGTTATCCGCTGGTTGACTGGTTTCAGCGGATCGAGTGCAAGGATGCTGGTGACACCAGAAAAAAGTTGGCTTTTTACCGATTTTCGCTATCAGGAACAGGCGGCCCAGGAGGTTACTGCGGTGGAAACGGTTATTGCCGGAGACGGAGTTGAGGCAGAGCTTGGTTCTGGACGATATTACCTTGGAGAGACCGTTGCCCTCCAATCTGACAAGGTCACCTGGCATGAAGCGACCCGGTTTATCGAGCTTCTTCATGGCAGGCAACGAGTAGTACCGGTTGACTCATTTTTCGATGAGTTCAGGATGGTTAAAAACGGAATAGAGTTAATGAGGATGCGTCGTGCTGCTGCAATCAGTGAGCAGGTGCTGGAGCGTGTGCTCACCATGATCTCTCCATCAGTGACCGAGCTTGATATAGCCGCCGAAATAACGTACCAGCATAAAAAAATGGGTGCAGAGAGAGACTCGTTTGAGCCAATTGTGGCTGGAGGAACTCGTTCTGCGATGCCCCATACCAGTCCATCTGCCGCCCGTTTTAAATCCGGCGAGCTTATTGTGATTGATACCGGTTGTGTGGTTGATGGCTATGCCTCCGACCAGACTCGAACAGTTGCGCTTGGTATAATTTCAGAGGAGGCACGCAAGGTCTATCGCATTGTGCAGGAGGCGCAGGAACTCGGGATTGCGTCGGCGCGATGCGGCATGGTTGCCAAAGAACTTGATGCTGTGGTTCGCCGATATATTGCCGACCACGGCTACACGGAGGAGTTTGGGCATGGCCTTGGTCACGGTGTCGGGCTCGATGTGCATGAAGAGCCCCGAATCAGTGCCAAAGGGGAGCATGAGTTACGGGAGAATATGGTTTTTACCATCGAACCCGGAATCTATCTACCAGGTAAGTTTGGAGTACGCATTGAAGATACGGTTCTTATGGGGCCTTATGGAGTGACACCGTTGCAACAATTTACCAAAGAGCTGATTGAACTGTAACTTTTTTATCCAGACGAAAATGAGCCTCTATTGCATGGTGATTACCACCGCACCCAATCGGGAGACCGCCGAAACGCTTGCTGAGAGCATTCTTGAGCAACACCTCGCCGCCTGCATCCAGATGGCCGATATGCAAAGCTTTTTTATCTGGGAAGGCAAGCTGCAGAAAGAGGGTGAAATTGCAATGTATCTTAAAACCACCGAAGCCCGTTACCACGACCTCGAAGCCCATATTCTGGAGCACCACCCCTACGATGTGCCGGAAATTATCATGCTGCCGATTACGGGTGGGTTGTCCGCATACCTGTGCTGGATCGACTCGGCTACTGCATTGGCAAAATCTTCAAAATCCTGAAAAAGTGTTTTTGGCTCGCCTATCCCTGATCGCTCAATTTATGGTCAGTCTCAAAGCTGATAACAACGAATGAATCTTTTTCTCTGTATCCATGGCAGCGGAATTTTTTGGAAACTCTGAACTTGTATGTTTGTTTCTCGCCGTTGGTTCTGCTAATAATCCCATGATACTCCTTGTAGTTAAGTCATTTATTCTCATGGATGTTATCCCAGGTTAGCTTCTCAAATTTTTTGAATGTGTCAATGAAAAGTGCTTGTTCTTCAGCTTGCACTTCTGCAAATCCCATCTTTTTTTCAACCCTGGAAAAATCAAGTTTGCCTCGCGAAAACCGTGCTTTCAGATATGCTTCAAAAGAGATGTGATGGTAGGCCCAAAGATGTTCAGTAAGGCGGCCCGAGCAAGTCAGATTTCAATAACGAGAGTGGTACACCATTTCGCATGATACTCAACGGGTCAATCGAGGTCGATGATAACAGAATGGAGACAATAATCCGATCGCGCTCGCAGGCTTCTGCCGGGGAACTTCCCCCAATATCAACTTCGTTGAAAAAATATTTGATGCTGCTCTCCTGTTTGGAGTCACTACCGTCTTAGAACGGCTCTTTCTCAAGATCTGCAATCGCTGATTTTAATCGACGAACTTCGTCATTTTTCCGTTTTTCATTATCGACAAGAATTGAATGAAGATTCTTTGTGGGAGTCACCATTCTATTCTATACATCGCTTTTCTTGAGCAGCAGCACTGAAAATCCTTGCATTTCCTTCAGGACACCAAGAAATGGCAAGAGGCCCGTTCGAGAAAAAGAGTCCTGATCAGGGAATTGACCTGATAATGAACTTCACCTTCAACGGTATTTTCGAGGCTTGTCTGTTGTTTATTTTCTGACATGTACTTTTTGTGCTTTGTTGTGGCTTTCCTTGTCAAGGTTGGGCATACATGTATTCAGCCATTTTTGCCCAATCGGCATGTATCTGGTTAATACCACCTCTTCTTGGCCAATCTCTTCCACAGGGATGAGATTGAAGGTACACCTTGGAAGCATTGAAAAAAAATGGAGAGTTAATCCCTTTCTCAACAGTATCAACTTTCATCATTTTAAGAGCTTTCCTTATGGCATTGAAGGTGTCTTTTCCAAAACAGATCACAAGTTTTGGTTTTACAATCTCTCTTTGGGGTAACGCAAATTTTTTTGCCGCCAAAACTAAATCCTTTTGAGGAATTTTAGCATCTTTAGTTACAGCTTTGATATAGGGAAAGAGATTTGTTCCGTAGGTGTCAGATATTTGGAGGAGGTTAAAATGCTTATCAAGTAACGCCGTAAGATTTTTGTTCGTCCTTTGATCCTGCGTGCGTCCATATTCCAACTCAAACTTTTGTTTTTCAAGTCAATAGGTGCACTCAGCTCTTCATCAGAACCCAATCCTGCAAAAGCAGAAAAAAGTCTGCATCAACATTATAAGCTCCTTTCGTCCAGGGGGAAACGTACTCAACACATTCGAAAACTCCTCCATGGTATTTTCCGATGGGAAATGATCCATCAGGTGGAGTTGTTTGCTGACGTTTTTTTGCCAGTTCGAGTAATGCCTGTTTTTTGTCCATAAGGGAGATTGTTTTTTCGGCAGTTTGCTTTGCTTGTCATTGTTTGGCGGAGCAAAAAAAATATACAAATTCAAGAAGCGATTTTTAATCTTTTGCCTTAAACTTCAAACTTTACGCAGTAGTACCTTGATCTGTGCTGTAAATGCGGCCATTACCAGCAGGGGGTTGACGTTGCGCTCTATGGAGCGTATGGCCTCTTCAGTGATGGTTGAGATCTGAAAGAAGTCTGCGTTTGGAAAGTTTTTGGCAAAACGGTTGATGGCATCACTGATGTCGGGGTTGTTCAGCTCCTGAAAGGCGGGATCGATGCGGCGGTGGTTGGCATCCTGAAAGAAGAGAAGGAGGGCGGCCAGAAAAAGGGTAAGGTCACCGCGCGAAAGGTTTTTGGCATTTTGCTCACAGGAGATAATGGCTTTGTGGAACGCGCTTGGGGTGAGCACGGTGCGGAGGTAGTCGAGTGCCTGGTTGCGCAGTGCTATGGTTGCTGTTTCAGGCGAATTCTCGCCTCGGTTGTTGAGCAGCTCCCAGGCAAGCCGCAGGTTGCCTCTCGAAAAGCTGACGATAAAGCTCAGCTCGGGATCAACAATCTCAGGGCGGTTCGCTGCGAGCCAGACTCGCAACTCCCGGGAGGTGACCCGCGAAAACCTGACCGCCTGGCACCGGGAACGAATTGTTGGCAACAGCGCTTCAGGTCGTGATGAAACAAGGATAAAAACAACGTGCGCGGGAGGCTCTTCAAGCAGTTTCAAGAGCTTGTTTGCCGCCGAAGGGTGGAGGCGTTCGGCCTGTGAAATAATGAAAATCTTTTTGCTCCCTTCGTTCGGCATAAAGAGGGCTTTATGCTGAAGGGTGATAATCTGCTCGGTAAGAATGCCCATGGAGCGCTCCATGGCGGGTGAGAAGTAGGGGTTCTCTTTTTTTTTGCCGATCAGGCTATCGTATCGCTCTTTAGCTTCGGTAAAGCGCTTGTTCTCTTTTTTTGCTGAGTCACCTGCGTCCAGCAGTGCCGATTCAACCGGAAAAATATACTCCACGTTTGGATGCATGAACTCCACAACCTGCTGGCAGTCAGGGCATAGGCCGCATGAGCCCTCCTGGCTGTTGTGCGCTGCATTGCGGCAGTTGAGAAGGGCGGCAATTTCAAAGGCGACCGACTCTTTCCCCGACCCTTCCGGGCCAGTAAAGAGGTAGGCGTGAGCAAAGCGTCCTGTTTCAAGCGCTTTCTGCAGGACGCGAATCTGCTGTTGTTGGCCGATAATTTTACTCCAGCTCATGCCCGCCCGTTTGAACTCAGAGGAAAGTCAGCCAGTTGTAGGGATCCTCTCCGGTCTGAACAATTTTCAGATACTCATTTTGAAGGGCTTCGGTAATGGGCCCGCGTTTTTCGTTTCCTATAGGGTATTTGTCAATACTTCTCACCGGAGTGATCTCTGCGGCGGTGCCGGTCAGAAACACCTCATCAGCGACGTAGAGCGCTTCGCGGGGAATGAGTGTCTCCCTCACTTCATAGCCCTGCTGTTTGGCAATGTGCATGACTGCGTGCCGGGTAAAACCAGGCAAAATTGACTGTCCCGACATGGGGGTGTAGATGATGCCGTCACGAATAACAAAAATATTCTCTCCGCTTCCTTCAGAGACGTAACCATTGACATCAAGGGCAAGCCCTTCGGCATAGTCGTCCATCAACGCTTCCATCTTGATGAGCTGAGAGTTCAGGTAGTTACCTCCCGCCTTCGCCCATGAGGGCAAGGTGTTTGGAGCTGGTCTGGTCCATGAGGAGACGCGGACATCCACACCGGTCTCAAGCACATCTTCTCCAAGATAGGTGCCCCACTCCCAAGTGGCAATGGCTACCTCAATGGATGCCCGGTGCGGATTGACACCCAAGGCTCCCTGTCCACGGTAGACCAGTGGACGGATGTAACAGACCTTGAAATTATTGGCCTGAATGGTGGCGATGATCGCCTCCTTCAGCTCTTTTTCAGAGTAAGGAATTTCTATACGGTATATTTTTGAAGAGTCTCTCAGGCGCTTGATGTGTTCGTCCAGAAAGAGAACAGCAGAGCCCTTGAGGGTATCATAGCAGCGGATTCCTTCAAAGGTTGATGACCCGTAGTGGACAACATGTGACAGAATATGGATTTTTGCATCAATCCAGTCAATCAGTTCGCCGTTCATCCAGATTTTGGCAGACTTGTTCATGTTCAAGGTGTTGGGTGTTATTGGTGCATTACCAGAAGTAAACTTAAAGATATAAAAAACCCCGTGTTCTGAGACGGGGTTTTTTATGTTCAGAGTGTCGGCAACGGGTTAGTAGATTCTTTCGTAAACACCGTCGACTTCACGCATAATTGGCTCATAAGTGTTGATGTTGCGTCCGAAACAGATGCCGAGAGACTCGTACATAGCGACATGGTCGAGATCGACATGGCGTTGTACGATGGCCTTGCTCGATTCAATGTACTCCACTTTGCGTCCCCTTACTTTGGAGATGGTGACACCGGTTTTTCCGTCGAGAAGGAGCAGTATGGCAGCAGCTCCGGCTTCAAAGCCAAAGTTGATATCATAGGCTGAAGAGCTTCCTGAGCGAACCAGATGTCCGGGATGAACTTCGCGCACCTCTGGAATTTCATAGATTCCTTCAACAAACATGCCGGTCTCTTTCATGAAAAGTGGCATTGCAGGGTCAGCCTTCATTCTTTTCTGGATCTGCTGACAGGTGAATTTACCGGCACCAGCCAGTTTTTTGTGACCAAAAGCATCTACTCCTGCCGATTCATCAACAATATCGCTGCCATCAGCATTTTTCAGCCCTTCAGCAACGACAATGGTGTAGGTGCCGCTGTGCACATCATTTTCCCTGATTCTGCGGGTAAAGCGTTCAACAAGGTGTTTATACACGATATCCCAGTCAGCAGGAATTTCCGGCATGAGAATACAGTCAGCTTCTGCGGCAATACCGCTGCGAAAAGCTGTATGGCCAGCATAACGACCGAATACTTCGGTAACCAGTACTCTATTGTGAGTTTTTCCGGTTGTTTTCAGGTCATGGACAAACTGAGCAATGCGGTTGATTGTTGAGTCGCCTCCAACGGAGTAGGTCTGCAAGTCGAGATCCATGGTTTTTGGGGCATGAATGCACTGAATTCCCTGCTGATTGAGATCTACCATAACGCTGCCAGAATCGTCACCGCCACTTATCACAAGGGCATCCAGACCAAATTTCTTCATCCCGGCCTTGATACGGTTGTATTTCTCAGGATTGCTTATCGCCTTGATTTTCACTCTTGAGTGGCCCGCTTCAGAACCAGCAAAGCTTGCATCAAATTGGTCAAGTCTGGCTTGGTCAAGCAGCACCATACTCTCTTGGTCCACAAGGTTATACAAGCCAGCATAGCCGTTCGGAATGACATAAAGTTCAAGATCTTTCGACAGAGCCATCAGGGCTGCGCCTTTGAGTACAGCATTGAGACCGCCACAATCTCCGCCGCTGGTTAAAATGCCTATTTTTTTCACAATTATTCTCTCCTCTGCATACTCAGGTTAGTAATTAACAGCTTAATTTATTTACTTGTGGGGATACCATTTCCCCCGCTCTTTTGTTGTCAAGATAGGTTATTTGTGTGATTTTTCAACGCTTCGTCTCGATATTATAGTAACCGATGAATATCTCAGGAGATGATTGAACTACAGGGTTTTTGATGAACTACCTTGATCAGGCAAGGATTGCTTTTGTGCATCTAAGGGAGAGAAAGCGTCAGACTGTTCTCACTGCGCTTGGTGTGGCAGTGGGTTCAGCAATGTTGGTGACGACAATTTCTGTCGCACGGGGTTCCTCCTCAAATATTATTGCCAAAGTGATTGACACCGCGCCTCATGTTGTGATTAGCTCTAAAAGGGTCGAGCCGTTGGTGCCTGATAACCTTTTGGTTGGGTCTGTGGGCAGGGTTGCTATGGTGACTAAAAATAGTACTCACGATGAACAGGACGTTATTAAAAACTATGCTGAGCTTGTCAAGCGGATAGAAGCTGTGAAGGAGCTTCAGAGCATCTCTCCCTTTGTGCTCAGTAAGGTGATCGGACGGAACAAGAGCCGTTTTACTCCCTGTGTGGTTCGCGGGATTATTCCTGAACTTGAGGGAGAAATTGCCGGCCTTAAAAAGAATCTGCTGGAGCCGAATGCTCTTGACGAGCTGTCGTCAACCCCCAACGGTATTCTTGTTGGTGATCTTCTTGCAAAAAAACTTGCTGTGGGTTATCGTGGCAGGATTGTGCTGGTAACCAAAAACAGCGAGGAGTTCCCTGTCACTGTTGTCGGGCGCTTCAGCAGCGGTTTTAATGCCAAGGATGAGCGTGAAGCCTGTGTTAACCTCTCTCTTGCCCAGAGAATGGAGAGAGTTGCTTCAAACTCGGTGACCGGTATTGGTTTGAGAACAGCGCAGGTAGACCGGGCTCGTCAAACGGCTGAAAAGGTGCAGAGACTCAGCGGCTACAAAAGTGAAAGCTGGGACGAGACCAATCGAAATGTTATTGAGTTTTACAATCGCAATGGGCTTATTACTCTTGTTCTGGTTGGGTTCGTCTTTATTGTGGCCGGTCTTGGTGTCTCATCCGTCATGACAACAGTTATCCTTCAAAAAATCAAAGATATTGCTATCCTGCGCTCCATGGGAATGCTGAGTGGGAGTATCACTCGCATTTTCATGATGGAAGGGCTGATGATAGGAATACTCGGGGTACTTGTTGGATCACCCCTCGGACATGTGATCTGCCATTTTGTCGAGATGATCCGTTTTGAGGCCAGTACGGCTGGCGTCGTGAAAGCTGATCGTATCAACATCATAGAGACACCTGAAACTCATCTGGTGGTAATTGGGTTTGGTATTTTGATTGCGGTACTCTCCTCCTGGAGCCCGGCACGCAAAGCCACCCGCTATGTGCCGGTCAGTATTCTCAGAGGTGAGCTTGGAGTTTAGTGAGCCTGGATCAGGCATACGGCATGTGCCGCTGCGCCCTCTTCCCGTCCTATGTAGCCAAGTTTTTCGTTGGTTGTGGCCTTGACCGATATCGCGCCAATATCAACACCAAGGCAACGAGCAATATTTTTGCGCATTTCTACGATGTGTGGTGCAATCTTGGGAGCTTCGAGGAGCAGCATAGCATCAACATTGATCGTCTTATAGCCACTTTTTTCAAGAAGTTTTCCCACATGTTTGAGCAGAATCATGCTGTCGATGTCCTTGAATTCCTGACTTGTGTTTGGAAAATGCAGGCCAATATCCCCGAGGGCTGCAGCTCCAAGCAGCGCGTCGCTGACAGCATGAAGCAGCACATCGGCATCGCTGTGGCCATCAAGTCCATCATGTCCGGGTATATGAACACCTCCTATAACGAGTTTTCTCCCTTTGGCAAAAGGGTGTACATCAATACCAATTCCAATACGCATGAGACGTGCTGTTTTAAGGGTTCTATGCTGGTATGAAAGATAGAATAAATTGTCAATATTTACGGTGCGCAGCTTTGCTGTCAGGTAAAAAATTATCAAAAAAGAGCTAACTTGCACCAAGCCGCACTATTGCATGCAACGATTGATGACTCATGGTTGATATGAGGAAAATATTTGTAACAGCAGTGAACCATGGATTACGCCGATGAGCTTTTCCCAACTTCAGCGTTTTTTCTGGATTTGTGCGGGGACTCCTCTCTCTGTGATTGAAAAGTACCCGACGGAACACAGCAAATATTTTGGTATTAGGGCTACAATTTTCTTACGGCACTGTTTGCAGGATTGTCTGGTGGCTATGCCCTCTATTTTGTCTTTTCCGGTAGCACCCCTGCGGTGTTATGGTCATTTCTTTTTGTAGTGCTATGGGGTGTGGCCATTTTCAATCTTGACCGTTATATCGTTTCGAGCATAAATAAAATTTCAAAGGGGGTTAAACAGCTTTTTCAAGCTTCACCAAGGCTGTTGTTTGCGGTTCTGATTGCTGTGGTTATTGTTCGGCCTCTCGAACTGAAAATATTTGACAAGGTGATTCGTGAACAACTGCGATCTCGCTACCTTTCCGATCAGCAGCAGCGTATCGTGAAGGTGCAGCGGTCGTTGAAAGAGAAATATGCGCAGGAGCTTGGCCAGATTGCTGCGTATCAGAGGGAGTATGATACTCTTAGCAGCGAGGTTAACCGATTGCGTGAAGAGCTGAAAGCGGAGGTATTTGGTTCTCGGAGCTCAACAACCTCTGGTGTTCAGGGTTATGGCCTGTATGCAAAGAACAAAGAGCTTGTCATTTCGAGTAAGCAGATACGGCTTGAATTTCTTGCAGGCCAACTGGCTTCGCAGCAGGAGTATATGAACCGTCAGAAGGCGGCAGAGGGGATGAACAGCCAGATGATGTTAACTGATCAGACACTTGATCGAAAGGCGGGATAATGCTGGCTTTGCTGACCGAAACTGGGCCTTGGGTGAGTTGACACATTCCTCAATCGATGTGAGTCGTTCTTCTGCCAGTGCCATCTCAATTATCACACTGCTTTTTATTGTGTTTGAATGTGCGCCCCTTATCGTCAAGCTACTTTCTGATATTGGGTCATCTGACGTTGATATCAGAGAGACGGAGTCAAGGATTTTCTTTTTTTTTACCGACACCTCGTTTCTGTCTCGCAATTGTATTATGCGGGAGTACCGGTGTCCAGGTCTTAAACCTGGACGGAGGCGTGTCAAGAAATATCTTGACAATAAACGGGGATGCGGACGGCAGGGTTAGTCGGTAATCAGACTGCCGCAATACTCCTGTAAGGTTGTTGCTCCCGAAACAGCAAAGTACTGTTCAATAGCTGTTGCAATCCTTTCGCTGATGTCCGGATAGACGAAGTTCATGGTTCCGATCTGCACGGCTTTCGCTCCAGCAAGGAAAAACTCCATGGTGTCTTCGAAGCTGGCAATACCACCCATCCCGATAATCGGAATTTTAACTGCATTGAAAACTTCCCACACTTTTGCCAGCGCAATTGGTTTTATTGCTGGTCCTGAAAGCCCTCCTGTAATATTTTTCAACAACGGTTTTCGGGTTCTATAGTCAATAGCCATCCCGACGACCGTGTTAATCAGAGAGAGGGAGTCTGCGCCAGCCTCTTCGGCAGCCAGTGCAATTGAACTTATCGATGTGACGTTTGGAGTTAGCTTGATCATAAGATGGCGGGAAGTTAACCTGCGTAACTCTGAAACAATTTCAAAGGTGGCCTCTCTACTGACTCCCATGATCATGCACTCTCCCTTGACATTTGGGCAGGAGAGGTTGATTTCATAAGCATCAATCCCTTCGACAGCATCCAGCATTGAGACGACAGTGCCGTATTCATCGATTGATCGTCCGGCAATATTGACGATGACTGCCGTATCAAGAGTGCGGAGAAATGGTACTTTTTCTGCAATGAATCGTTGTACTCCAACATTTGCCAAGCCGATAGCATTGATCATTCCCGAAGGAGTTTCCGTGATGCGTTGGGGAGGATTGCCGATTCTTGGTTCGAGAGAGATTGCTTTAGTGACCAGTCCGCCTATTTTTGATAAATCGCAGAGTTTGTTGAGTTCCTCCCCGTAAGAGGCTGTACCAGAGGCAAGGAGTACCGGTGATTTCAAATCAAGGCCACGTCCAAGCGATACCGATGCAGAAGCAGAACGGTAAATACTTTTGTTTTTACTCATGGTGTTTCTGTGCTTGACAGTAGTGATAGCATTTTTTCCTGACGGGATTGGCTCCAGTCAGGAAAAAACGGTCATGCAGTTCTTATGTTCGCGTAAGTTATTTTTTCAGATAGTACTTTGTAGTATAATCTTTTACCATTCGGTGAGTGTTGTATTCTGGTGCTATTGTCGCAATAGCATTACGGATTTTGCTGATCCATTTTACAGGAATATTCAGTTCATTGCGTTCGTAATAGGCTGGGATAATCTGTGTTTCCAGAGCAGTGTACATTTTTTCAGCATCGAAGCTGTCTTGCTCTTCATGGTTTTCAAACGATTCACCGTTGCCGATAGAAAAACCATTTTCACCGTTATATGCTTCCGGCCACCATCCATCAAGGACACTGAAATTCAAACCGCCATGCAGTACGGTTTTCTCGCCTGATGTTCCGCTTGCCTCCATAGGTCTTACCGGGGTGTTCAGCCATACATCAACACCCGAAACCATTCTTTTTGCAACACCAAGGTTATAATTTTCAAGGAAAATCACCTTGCCGCTGAACTCTGGTCGACGGGAGTGGTGGACTATCTGGCGGATATAATCTTTCCCGGCATCGTCATGAGGATGAGCTTTTCCGGCAAAGACAATCTGCATCGGCATTTCTGGATTATTGATAATCCTGTCAAGACGACCGAGGTCTCTAAAAATGAGTGGAGCACGCTTGTAGGTGGCAAAACGTCTGGCAAATCCAATGGTCAGCACATCAGGAGAAAATGTGTTTTTCGCTGATCTCAGGGTGTTATAGTCGCTGTAGTATGAATTGATGTGCTGGTGAAAGAGTTGATTTCCAAGATAGCGATCAATAAAGTCAATCAGGTTGCGTTTCAGGCCGTATCGTAATGACCAGAGATCTTCGTCAGTGACGTTTGCAAGAATTGCTTCGGCAGCGTCGTGTGACAGCGACAGATTGTCAACAGTTGTTCCATGTTTTTGCCAAAAACGTCCGGTATAGCCGCATGTCCAACTGCTGGCGTGAATACCGTTCGTGATATGACCGATTGGCACTTCCTCAATCTTCTTGTCTGTATAGAGGTGCTGCCACATGGTGCGGGAAACCTCACCATGGAGTTTTGAGACACCGTTTGCTGATCGTGAGAGGTTCAGTGCAAGCACTGTCATTGTGAAGAGGCCGTAGATGTTATTTTTATCTTCAGATCCCAGCCTCATCAGCTCATCGAATTCCAAGCCGATTGTGGAGATGTACTTGTCAAAAGTGTAGTGCATCATCTCTCTTGAAAAGCGGTCATGACCAGCAGGTACTGGCGTATGTGTGGTGAAAACGCAGCGCGCGCGCACATTATCCAGTGCCTCCTTTTCCGACACTCCTTTTGACAGCTCCATGGCAAGCAGCTCAAGAGTCAGAAAAGCTGAGTGCCCTTCGTTCATGTGATAGACTGCTGGTTGAACACCAAGCTGATCAAGAAGTTTTACTCCACCAATTCCAAGCAGAATTTCCTGGTTGATGCGCATGTTCTGATCTCCACCATAGACTCTACAACAGATATCTCGATAATGGGGTTCATTGGCAGGAATATTGGTATCGAGGAGATACAGCGTAGCCCGACCTACCTTCAAACGCCATGCCTGTGCAAAAACTTCACTCTGGGCAATATTGACCGTCACAATGATATCTTTGCCATCAGCTCCAGTAACCTTTTCTATAGGAAGGTTTTCTGCATCCTGCAGAGGGTAATCCTCCATCTGCCATCCATCGTGATTGAGATACTGGCGGAAGTATCCCTCTTTATAAAACAGGGTGATTCCAGTAAAATTAATCCCGAGATCACTGGCAGACTTCAGATGGTCTCCGGCAAGCACACCGAGTCCACCAGAATATATTCTGACACTTTCATGAATTCCAAACTCTGCGCTGAAATAGGCTACAGTCTTTTCGACAAGTTCGGGAGCGTGTTTTGCTGCCCAAGTGTCCTTGTCGTTCAGGTAGGCAGTGAAACGTTCATAAACTCTGTCTATTTTTTCACCATATTCACATCTGCATCGTGCTACCAGTTCGTCATCAGATATATGTTGCAAAAGTCCGACGGGATTATGATTATTCCTTTGCCACAGGAGTGGAGAGAGTTCTTCAAATATCTGTTTTGCCTCTGTGTCCCAAGACCACCAGAGGTTATTTGTCAGTTCTTTAAGCGCGGTTATTTTTTTTTGCATAGTTATCGGTATAATGATTTCATTTGATGCCCGCAGGTTGAAGAATAGGCTGTGTCGTATAGCATCAGTTCTTTTGGGGCGTTTGGTTAAAGCCTGTTAAATTTCTAAAGTGCTCAATTTAGTGTTTTACAATTGAAAACCGCAAGTCTTATAAAATTGATTACAGCAAATGTAAAAATAGCGCATATATCGGACCTTCATTTTTCCGGTAAAAAAGATCGCCAGATTGCTGATTTCGATCGATTGCTGGATCATTTCAATGCGGACGGAGTTCATCATCTTGTTATTTCAGGGGATCTCAGCAATAATGCAGAGAGGGCTGATTGGCATCTTGTCAGAGAAAAACTGGAAAGTCATGGACTCTACAAGTGGGAGAAGTGTACAGTTCTTGCGGGAAATCACGATTTGATCAATCTTGAAGAGGAGATGCGCTTTTATAATGCTCTCAACCCGCTTCCTTTGCTAAGAATGCGTGGGTTCGAACGCAAATTGTCAGAATTTACTCTCTTTTTCCAAGAGTTGATAAGTGGTGATGAGAAGGGTAAAAAAACATTTCCCTTTGTAAAAATTATCAATTTCTCATCGTCGAAAATAGCTTTGACTGCCTTGAATTCAGTCTATCCCTGGTATCCTGCTGATAATCCTCTTGGCTCCAGGGGATTGATTACCTCAGGTCAATTGCGTGCATTAAGCTCTCAACATGTTCTTACATCTCTGAAGGGCTGTTTTGTTCTTGGGCTCTGTCATCATGCCTACCGTGTTTATGGCACAGATTCCCTGATCGATCAGGCATTCGACTGGACGATGGAGCTAAAAGATAGAGAAGAGTTTCTTGCTGTGATGAAGCTTATCCAGGCACGGCTGGTGTTGCACGGCCATTTTCATCGTTTTCAGAACTATACTGTTGATGGAATTTCCTTTATCAATGGAGGCAGTTTCAGATATGCTCCGCAGCGATACAGCGAACTAATAATCGACGAAACGGGAGGTTTTCAGCAGAAGTTTATCATCCTCTCCTGATAGCATCTTCACTCAATATGGTTGTTTCTCATGTATTCCAAAATTCTTGTGGCATGATCCCTGTCTTCCTGATTCAGTTGTTTGAAAATATTTGCAGAATACGAGTTCGTGGGGCTGTCGAGGAATTGTTGGAAATGGGACTCGCCAGCAGCCATTTCAAGGGTGTGTGCGATTCTAAATGCCTCAGCTCTTGAGGGAGGAGTGGTTGTATAGGTCGCTATGAGTGAGGTAATTTGTGCATTGGTATCGATCAGTGACTGCAAGTCTTTGGCTAACAGATTATCTGGAAAAAACTCTTTCTGCTGAGGCTGTTTTTTTTCTTGCTGAAACAATGATGCGTGTCCTTGCTCCTCCATTGCCAGATCCCACCAGAACTCCTCATCTTCAGCAAAATAATCATTGAAAAGAGTATAGAGCTTTGCAAGGTTCAATTCCAGTTGTATTGATTCGTCGAGATGTTTCTGGAGTTTGTCGTGCATGGTAAGAAAAGTTGAATTCATTTATTGCTTGACAGTTGTTAAGGCGATAACAGCTCATTACTGCCCTATTTTTCAGTTTTCTTGCGGTATGAAGCGTATTCCTGAAGACTTTTGACTCCAAATTCCTGATGGCGTATACAGTCAATCGCCTGTACTGATGCCTCTGCCGCTTCGATCGTGGTCACGAATGGAACATTGCTCAATACTGAAGCGGCTCCAATGGCCTCCTCGTCATGGAGAGCTTTTTCGCCTCGTGGCGTGTTAATGACAAAGTTGATTTTACCGTGCTTAATAATGTCAAAAATGTTAGGACGCCCCTCCTCCCCTACTTTATAGACCTTTTTACACTCTATACCATGTTCAGTGAGGAATTCATGTGTGCCTGCTGTTGCCACAAGATCGAAGTCCATACGGAAGAGCGCCCGGGCTATAGCAAGAATACGCTGGTTTTTGTCCTGGTCGTTGACGCTGATAAAGACTGCGCCTGAGAGGGGAAGCTGCATGTTTGCTGCCTGATATGCCTTTGCAAATGCTTCAGGAAACTCGTCAGCAAGGCTCATAGCCTCTCCGGTAGAGCGCATTTCAGGGCCAAGATAGACACCTGATTTGGCAAATTTGGAGAAAGGGAAGACTGGCTCCTTGATGGCAAGGTGCTTCATGCCGAGCTCATCGCAATCTTTCAGGTCATACTCCTTGCGGAGGTCGCTGAGTTTTTCGCCAAGCATGACTCTTGTTGCTATTTTGACGACAGGGATGGCAGTTGCCTTGCCGACAAAAGGCACTGTTCTACTTGCCCTTGGATTGACCTCAATGACATAGACGCTCTCATTTTGTACAGCGTATTGCACATTCATCAGACCGACCACCTTCAGATTTGCCGCCAGGGTTCTGGTGTATGCCTTCATTGTGGCAATCACCGTCTGACTGATATTATGATACGGAAGAATAGAGGTTGAGTCGCCACTGTGAATACCTGCGGCTTCTACATGCTGCATGATGCCGCTGATAACGCAATCAGAGGTATCGGCTATCGCATCAATGTCGAATTCTACAGCAGTTTCAAGAAAACGGTCAATCAGCAAAGGGTATTTTTCGGTAATAAAGAGTGCCTGATCGATATACTCTTTCAGCGAATCGTCGTTGTAAACGATTTTCATAGCCCGTCCACCAAGCACGTAACTTGGTCTGACCAGAGCGGGGTAGCCGATCCGCTGCGTAATCTCTTTCGCCTCTTCAAGGCTGATGGCTGTTCCGTATTCGGGATGGGGAATAGCAAGCTGTTCAAGAAGCGCGCCAAATTTTTTTCGGTCCTCAGCCAGATCGATTCCTTTTGATGAGGTTCCAAGGATAGTGACACCAGCCTCGTGCAGTTTGGTCGAAAGCTTGAGAGGAGTTTGACCTCCAAAACTGACAATAACACCAAGCGGCTTTTCGTGCTCTATAATCCTGATGGTGTCTTCAAAGGTGAGGGGTTCAAAGTAGAGCTTATCGGCAATATCGTAGTCTGTCGAGACGGTTTCGGGGTTACAGTTGACCATGATGGTCTCATAGCCTGCCTCCCTGAGAGCAAAGACTGCCTGAACACAACAGTAGTCAAACTCAATGCCCTGCCCGATTCGATTCGGTCCTCCGCCAAGAATAATAACCTTTTTTTTGTCAGAGGAGATCGATTCGTTCTCCTCCTCGTAGGTTGAGTAGTGGTAGGGTGTTTTAGCATCAAACTCCGCTGCACAGGTATCGACGGTTTTAAAGACAGACTCAATGCCGTAATGTTTCCGAAGAGCTCGTATGGATGGTTCTGTCGTATTGAAAATATTTGCAAGCTGAAAATCAGAAAAGCCGTTTCGCTTGGCTTTCAAGAGCCGTTCTGCAGGGAACTTCCGGGCAAGGTCAGTAAACTCGTGCGTCAGGTCGAAAGCTTGAATGGTCATGCAATCTCACTATGATATTTAGAAAGCTTCGGGATTGAGCTGATAGAGCTGTAATCAAGGTAACGATTCACTCTTTGATATAAAACCGCCCCATTATACAAAAATGGCTATCCTTCTCAAAGTTGCCCATTGTTACTCATCAGCGCTCTTTTTTTTGAACTCTGAAAATGGGGAAGGATTTTTTTACATTACCATCTCTATTTCATCTACCATCTGGTTTGCAAAAAGGTGTAATCAACAGGTATGCATACAAAGATTTTTGACTCTATTGACGAAGCTCTTGAAGATATTCGGCAGGGGAAGCTTGTTATTGTGATTGATGACGAGGATCGTGAAGATGAGGGTGACTTTATTGGTGCCGCCGATCGGGCGACAACCGAGATGATTAATTTTATTACTAGGGAGGCGAGGGGTCTTCTTTGCGTTGCGGTAACGATGGAGAGGGCAAAAGAACTCCAGCTTGATCCAATGGTGCAGAGGAACACCTCACAGCATGAGACCAACTTTACCGTATCGGTTGATGCGATAGCCGAAGGGGTTAGCACAGGCATATCTGTCTATGACCGCACCATGACGATTACAATGCTTGGTGATCTCTCATCGAAAGCTGATGATTTCTCTCGGCCGGGCCATATTTTTCCACTCAGGGCCATGGATGGCGGGGTACTCAGGCGTGTGGGACATACGGAAGCTGCGGTTGATCTGGCGAGACTTGCCGGTTGCACTCCTGTTGGTCTTCTTTGTGAAATTCTTAATGATGACGGAAGTATGGCCCGACTTCCAGAGCTGATCAAGCTGAAGGCAAAATTTGGGCTGAAGCTGATTACGATCAAGTCACTGGTTGCTTACCAGATGCAGCGCAGCAAGCTGGTGCAACGGGCTGTTGAGTCAAGGCTCCCAACAGCTTATGGAGAGTTCAGGCTTATCGCGTATGAATCTTTCACCGACCAGCATAATCATATTGCTTTTGTCAAAGGTGATATCACCACGGATGAGCCGGTGCTGGTGAGGGTTCACTCGCAGTGTGCCACTGGCGATACTTTTGCCTCTCTTCGCTGTGATTGCGGTAACCAGCTTGCCTCAGCGCTCACTATGATTGAAAAAGAGGGGCGCGGGGTGTTAATCTACCTCATGCAGGAGGGTCGCGGCATTGGTCTGATCAACAAGCTGAAAGCCTATAACCTTCAGGATGAGGGGTTTGATACGGTTGAGGCCAATGAAAAACTTGGGTTTAAGGCCGATCTGCGTGATTATGGCATTGGCGCCCAGATTCTTAAGGATCTTGGTGTCAGGCAAATGAGGCTTTTGACCAATAATCCAAAGAAAGTTGTCGGGCTTGAGGGGTACGGGCTTGAAATTGTTGAGAGGCTGTCGCTTGAAATTGCCCCGAATTCGATCAATAAAAATTATCTCGATACCAAACGCGACAAGCTTGGCCATATTATCGGCTGCTCTTGTGGCACAGAAACACATTCTCACGACCGAACAACTCAAAACCCGTAAACTTCCGTCAGGAAAAGGACTGAAAGACGATGGATACCGATATCCTTCAGAGGCAGGATAAAGAGCTTTTTGATGCTATTGCCAGCGAGACGAAGCGTCAGACTGATACCCTTGAGCTTATTGCTTCAGAAAATTTCACCAGCCGGGCGGTCATGCAGGCCTGCGGGTCGGTGATGACCAACAAATATGCCGAGGGCTACCCGGGCAAGCGCTATTATGGTGGTTGCGAGTGTGTTGATGTTGCTGAAAATCTGGCACGCGATCGGGCAAAAAAACTTTTTGGATGCGACTATGTCAACGTTCAGCCCCACTCCGGCTCTAGCGCCAATATGGCGGTGCTTTTTGCGGTGTTAAAGCCGGGTGACACCATTATGGGCCTTGATCTCTCTCATGGAGGGCATCTGACGCATGGTAGTTCCGTCAACTTTTCAGGCCAGATGTTTGATGCGCACTCCTACGGTGTCGATCGCCAGACAGGGCGCATTGATATGAACAAGGTTGAGGAGCTTGCCCTGCGGGTTCGTCCGAAACTGATTATCTGTGGAGCCAGCGCCTACTCGCAGGGTTTTGATATCAAGGCATTCAGGGTGATTGCTGACAAGGTTGGCGCATTTCTGATGGCCGATATTGCTCATCCCGCAGGGCTGATTGCCGCAGGTTTTCTTGGCAATCCCATTCCACACTGTCATTTTGTTACCACTACAACCCACAAAACTCTTCGAGGGCCAAGAGGCGGCATGATTATGATGGGCTCTGATTTTGAGAACCCTATGGGTATTACCATCAAGACTAAAACAGGCTCACGGCTGAAAATGATGTCGGAGGTGATTGATGCCGAGGTGATGCCGGGTATTCAGGGTGGTCCGCTGATGCACATCATTGCTGGCAAGGCTGTGGCATTTGGTGAAGCGTTACAGCCATCCTTCAGGGAGTATGCAGGGCAGGTGATTAAAAACGCTGCGGTGATGGCCGAACGATTTGTGGATCTTGGCTACAATATTGTCAGTGGCGGCACGAAAAATCATCTTATGCTGCTGGATCTGCGCAACAAAAATGTGACGGGCAAGGATGCCGAAAACCTTCTGCACGATGCAGGAATTACGGTCAACAAGAATATGGTGCCTTTTGATGACAAGTCTCCTTTTGTGACCAGTGGTATCCGTATTGGCACTCCGGCGATGACTACAAGAGGCATGGAAGAGTCGGAGAGCAAGATGATTGCCGAGCTGATTGATCAGGTGATCTCTTCGGCAGACAAACCGGATGTCGGCACTATCTGTGCCACGGTCAGAGAGGAGATACAGACGCTTTGTTTCAATAATCCAATCGAAGGATACAGCGTTTAAAAGGAGAGAGTGCAGTTGGCCACCCTGCCGGAAAGCGGGGAGGCTAACTGTTTTCAAGAATGGCCACGATCATCTTCTTCAGCTCCTGGGTGGTTGTCCTGATTTTTTTGTCGAGGGTGATTTTTTCGCGTGACAGGGCGATTTCAAGCTCCGGATCATTTTCCACCCTTATCTTTTCCGTCAGTAGATTTTTCTGGAGCCGTAATGGCTCCAGGATCAGGTTCTTGAAGGCATCAAGGAACATGGCGAGGCAGCGCTTTGCATTATCGGCCTGAACATCGGACTGCTCAAGCCATTTCTGGCTGACCGGCGGGTCAATCAGTAATTCCGAAGCGAGGTCGCGGGCACCGGGATTGATGAAGGAGCTTATTTCCGAGGTAACATCAATTCGCTCCTCAGGATGTTCTGTGATGTCGTGATATCGATTGATCAAATGAGTGAAAATCTCCTGAGCCTCAGGGTGTGGCAGCTCCAGCATGGTCTCGTGTGATGCCGCAAACTCAAGGACGGCATTTCCGTAGCTGGTGCTTTCCAGAAGCGCTTTCAGAAAGGTTTTTTCCAGAACAGAGAGTTTTTGCGCAGGCTTGTGCGCTGACTGTGGCTCCTGACGGTTTTCGAATGAGACCCTCTTTTTTTCTGTTGCATCCTCCTCTTTTCCGAGTAACTCCTGGAGAGCCGCCAGACTGAGAGCAAGTTTTTTTGAAAGTTCCTGAAGATAGAGTTCCCTGCGGATTCGGTCGGGAACAAGCGAAATTGTGTGAGCCATCGCCCTTATTGCTTTTGCTTTAAGATCAGGTTGGGTAAAGTCACCTGATTCAATGAAAAAATGGAGCTGAAAGTCCTGAAAGGAGAGCATGTTTTTTTCAGCAAACTTGAAAAATTGTTCTCTTCCTTCACGACGCACAAAGCTGTCCGGATCTTCACCTTCAGGCAGAATAACTACAAAAGGGGTGATGTTTTCAGAGAGCAGTATATCGATACCGCTCATCATGGATTTTTGACCGGCCCGGTCAGCATCATACATGAACAGCACCCTCCTGGTATAGTGGTGAAGCACTTTTGCCTGATAGCGAGTCAGTGATGTGCCGCAAGAGGCCACGGCATTGGTCATACCCGCCTGATGGAGCGCAAGAACGTCCATGTATCCTTCAACCAGGATGGCGGTTTCAAGTCTTCTTATCTCGTTTTTGGCAGCATGAAGCCCATAGAGCAGTTTTGATTTTTCAAAGATCTTGCTCTCCGAGGAGTTGAGATATTTTGGCGTCTGGGGGTCACTTTCCAAAGTTCGACCTCCAAAACCGACCACTTGGCCTCCAACCGAAAAAATTGGAAAGATGACCCTGTTGCGGAAGGTATCGTAAGTGGAGCTTTTCTGTTTATGAATGGCGATCAGTCCAAGGTCAATCAGATGTTTTTGGCCAATTCCGGCCCGTTTCGCTTCAGAGACAAGGTAGTCCCATGCGTCAGGTGCGCATCCGAGGCCAAACGCCAGGATAGTCTTGTCAGAAAGTGCGCGTTCCTGAAGATAGGTGCGCCCTTTCTCTCCTGCTTTTCGTTCCAGTGTTTCATGAAAAAGTCTTGCTGCCCAGCGGAGTGTCTGGTTCTGGCTCTCTTCATTCGGCGATAGCTCTGCATCTTTTTTGATATATCTGCTGATGTCGATACCTGCCCGTTTAGCCACCAGCTCAAGCGCTTCAAGAAAAGGAACTCTCTCCATCTCCATTACAAAAGAGAAGACATTCCCCCCTTTTCCGGAAGAAAAACATTTATAAAGCTGTTTGTCGGGGGAGACGATAAATGAAGGGGTTTTCTCGACGGTAAAGGGAGAGAGCGCCTTATAGTTGCGTCCAGAAGGCTGAAGGGTTACATAATCCGAGATAACATCGACAATGTCTGCGGCTTGCCGTACTTCGTCGATAATCGAAGATGGGACTGGCTGTCTTCCCTTTGGTTTCACAGTTCTGAAAGAATGCATTAAATTTTATTCTTTTGTTGCAACAATTGGAACGATTACAATTGAAAAGTAGAAAGCTTATTTGCTAAATTCCGAAGTAATAGCGTTGTTGTGTATTGCTTTTCTGCTCCTGTGCTGGTGACGTTACTCCGTTCTTGATCGCGTCAGAGTCCAGTGTCAGGCTTGCAACCAGTAAATTCTGGTGAAGTTGATGTTCGCAAGGGTTACAGTATAGCAAATTACAGCGTGGTTTGTAATGCTCTCGTTGTTCGGGATAATTTAAACTCTCAAGGCTCTATGAAACAGAGTTATTTCACGTCTCTTCTTATTGTTGTAACCTATGCAGTTTCACTTGGTTTTTATGCGTGGATGGGCACAACTCCTCCAGCATCAATCTTTCATGCGGTATGGAAAGGCGGGCCGGTGGTCTCTGTTCTTATGGCGCTTATTCTGATGGTTATCGCCTACACGGTGGAGCGGATTATTTCGTTGAAAAAGGCTTCGGGAAAGGGAAATATTCCCGAGTTTGTGAAAACTCTAAAACTTGATATTGACAACGGCACCATTGACAAGGCTATTGCAAAATGTGACGACCATCAAAGCTCTCTTGCAGCAGTGTTGCGTGCAGCGCTTGAACGCTATAAAATGCTCATTGATTTTAATGTGACTGACCGTGAGAAAAAGGTGAGTGAAATGGAGAAGGCGGTCGAGGAGGCTACCATCATGGAGATGCCGCTCCTTGAGAATAATCTGGTTGCAATCTCAACCATTGCGTCAATCTCGACAATGGTTGGACTGCTTGGAACTACGCTTGGCATGATCCGTGCGTTTGCGGCAATGGCGACAAGTGGCGCTCCTGATGCCGTTCAGCTCTCTCTTGGTATCTCCGAAGCTCTTTTCAATACAGCTCTTGGCATTTTCGGGGGTATCACCGGTATTATTGCCTATAATGTTTTTACCAGCCGGGTAGACCGTTTCAGCTACATGATTGATGAGGCCGCATTTTATATCATCCACACTCTTGGAACTGGTAAATAAGGTTGCTGATGTCGAGAATCAAGGCTAAACGTGTGGGTTTCAGGATAGATATGACCCCGATGGTGGATGTGGCATTTCTGCTTCTGACCTTTTTCATGCTGACCACCAAGTTTCGTCCCCCTGAACTGGTGCCAATTAATCTTCCCTCTTCTCATTCTGAACTCAAGTTGCCAGAATCCGATGTATTGACGGTAACGGTGACTGGCGACAATGCCTTTTTGATGGGGGTCTCTTCACAGCAGTCCCGGGAAAAAATTTTTAACTCAGTCATCAAACCGAAACTTCAAGCCTCAGGATTTTCTTCGACCACAGTTGCCGATTCCTTGAAGCATTTCAGGCTTGAAGATAATTTTCGTGTTGATCGTGATGAACTCAACAAGTTTGTTGTGATGGCCCGTTTTGCCAGTCAGAAACTTCGACCTGTCATCAAGGCCGATGCTAATGCCAGCTTTGAGGCGGTCAATCAAGTTATTAAAGTGTATAAAAAAGCTAATCTGCTCACGTTTAATCTTGTTACGGTCCTCGAAAAGGAGGTTCGCTGATGGGTGTTGTCGATTCGCCGAATGGAGGTGGCGGCAAAAAAAAGGGCAGAAGAGGTTCAAAGCGAATTGGCTTTCATCTCGACATGACCCCGATGGTCGATGTGGCATTTTTGCTGTTGACATTTTTTATGCTGACGACCACCTTTTCAAAATCAAATACGATGGAGATCAATACACCTCCGGAAAAAACGGAGGTGAAAGTTGTGGGGAATAATGTTCTGACGCTAAGGATTGCCGATGACTCCACGGTCTATTGTTCTCTTGGTGGCGCTCTGCCAAGAAAAGTTCGATTATATGACTCTGGCGATACGCGCCAGCAGTCGGCATTGAGCGGGGAGCTTCGCCAGCTTCTGAAGCAGCAGACCGTAGCAAACAAGAAGCTGGTGATTGTGGTTAAACTCAGTGAAAAAGCAAAATATCGTCATCTTGTTGATATTATTGATGAGCTGAACCTTATGAAAATTGAGCGGTTTAGCCTTGATGATTATACTGATCAGGATGCACTTGCAATTAAGCGGGCAATTTAAGGCTGGAAGCAGCGAAGGAGGCTTTTCTGGTGTCGTCAAAACTGGAACAACTGCACAAGAGAGGAGTAACGGGTTGGGTAACATCTTGCGCTTCGGGAGATGAGTTTCTTGATACCGATCGATTGCGTCAACTGCCTTATGGCAACCTTGTGCTTCGTCGGCAGGCGCATCTCTTTCTTGGCCACGGGGTTATTACTGCTGTTGTTTTGCTCGCTCTTTTTTGGCTGTTCGCAGCCAATTGGCAGAGCTTTTCCCGCTTGACCGGTTTGTTCGGAAAAGATGAGCCAAAAGTGATCTGCTATGAAGTTGTCACCAACGTCACACAGTTGCCACCACCACCGCCCCTTGATTTGCCTGAGCCGGTTGTGGTGACTCCTTCAGCTCCACCATCACCCTCAGCTCCAGTTCCAGTATCGACACCTGTTTCACCAAGTGTTGGAAAGGTCAAGCAGGTGAGTCAGGAGGAGGCACCGGTGCAGCAGACAGTTGCCACACAGAAAGAGCTGCGGGAGGCAACACAGTCGCAGCCTCAGGTTACCCATACTTCCGCTGTAGCTTCAGGGGGAGCTGGTAGCGCTGCCAGTTCTGGCGATGAGGTGCCCATGTTTGTTCCCTGTGAAAAAATGCCGGGCTTTCTTGAACAAAAAAAACCGCACTATCCTGAAATGGCCAGAATTGCCGGGATTACGGGCAAAGTATTTGTCAGTGTGCTCATTGGTGAAAATGGACGGCCAATCAGGGCAAAGGTGATGAAGCGTGTTCCTGCTGATTGTGAAGTGTTCGATAAAGTTGCCATAATATCTGTCATGGAGTCAAGATACTATCCGGGCATGCAGAACGGTACTCCCATCAAAGTGTGGTTCACCGTTCCTATCAGGTTTCAGCTTGATTAACCGGTCGCTTTTTCTTTGATGTTGGTCGATAAAGTATTGCATAGGTAATCCAGAGATAAGCGCCCACAAGTGTCACTGGGCTGACAAAGAGTGCAAAAATTCCGTCGACCGTCTGCTCAATGAACATGCCCAGATAGCTTGAGGCAATGACCAGCCCACCCAGTGCAATCATCATATAGTTGACCGGCTCAAGGGGCATGGTTGTCGCCTTTTCAGTAACTTTTTTATTCTGTTGCGGTTGCTGCCTGTTTTTCTTCGGTAAGGATTTCATCAAGTGTTGTGATACAGTATTGAGCCTCTTCACGGCTGATGGTTAGAGGAGGAAGAAGCCTGATAACATTAATGCTGGTAGCATTGACAAGTACATTCTTTTCAAGCGCTTTGGAGGCATAATATTTGGCCTCTTTATCGACGGTTATGCCAATCATCAGGCCGTACTGACGGATTTCAAGAATCTGGGGATGTTTTGCGGCGAGCTTCTTGATCTCATCACGGATAAAGCTCCCGATGGTCTCAGCGTTTTCCATAAGGCGGTCATCATGGATGGCCTCAATCATGGCGATGCCCGCCGCACAGGCCACAGGGTTGCCGCCAAAAGTAGAGCCGTGGTTGCCGTAACTCAGCACATCCGCCACCTTTTCGCTGCCGATAACGGCGGATAGAGGAAGGCCCCCGCCAAGTGGTTTGGCAAGGCAGACCAGATCGGCCTCGGCATTGAGTTGGGTATAGCTGAAAAATGTGCCTGTTCTTCCGCATCCAGCCTGAATTTCATCAGCGACAATCAGAAAGTTATACTGTTCACGGAGCTGCTTCAAGCGGTCAATAAACTCCTGTGATACGCGGTGAATTCCCCCTTCACCCTGTACCGCTTCAACAAACACCGCCGCTGTTTTGGCAGAAACCTTCTCTTCAAGATCGTTAATATTGTTGAAAATTATTCTGCCGGTTCCGGTCAGCAAAGGTTCAAAGCCATCAACATATTTCGGTTTTGCCGTCAACGACATGGCACCGTATGTTCTGCCATGAAAGCAGTTGCTCAGCGACAGCACCTCGTTTTTATCGGGATCTCCGAACTGGCAGGCCCACTTTCGGGCAATTTTGATGGCCGCTTCAATAGCCTCTGCGCCGCTGTTGGCCAGAAAAACCTTTGAGAGGCCGGAGAGCGCAAGCAGCTTTTCAGCAAGTTCAAACTGAGGCTGCATCATAAAGAGGTTTGATGCGTGGATAATCTTTTCAGCCTGTCTGCTGATTGCTTCGGAAAGACGTTTGTCGCCATAGCCAAGGGCATTGACACCAATGCCCGCAATCATATCGAGATAACGGGTACCGTCATCACCGACAAGCCAGACTCCTTCGCCATGGGAGACGGCAATGGGTAGGCGGGCATAATTATGAAAAAAAAGTTGCTTTTCAGTTTCAGGGGTGACTGGTAGAGGTGTCATAGTCTCTTCTATTAAAACATTTTCAGGTGAAATCGCTTCTTTATAAGCGTGCCCAAGTGGTTGACCTTGGTTCATCGTGAGGCAGCTATAGTCTTCGATATATCAAACATGAGGCCTAATCTACGGAAAAAATAGATGAGTGGAAAAATGGAAACACTCAGTCTCTTCGGTAGCTGGTACCGGGTTCGCGTTGTTCAGTTCTTTGCTTGAGACTCTTTCCATATAAAAAAGAGCCTCACAGCTCGCCAGAGGCCATAAGCACCGGTAAGCAAAGCATAAAGTTGAAGATCATTTTTCCCGGCAAAGGTTGCTGGAAGGGGCATCAAAAAAATGTAGAGGGATATGCCGATAAAGGTGACTGCCAGCACTATACCTGTGATCATTGCTGCGTTGGCCGGTTTTGTCATTTTCGATCTTTTTCGCCGTTGGTGTCAGGGCATTTGTTACTGCTGCCGTAGAATCTCCACTCACGGTTGATAATCAGACGAGCGCCGTAGCTGAAGGTAAAATAGGACCATCCCCACTGTAACAGCACGAAAACGCGGTGACGAAAACTGGTCAAAAAATAGATATGGACCAGAAGCCAGGTAAACCAGGCAAAAATGCCGTCAAATTTAATTTTACCAAACTCAACGATGGCCTTGTTTTTACCGATAGTGGCCATCTGCCCTTTATCAAGGTAGCGAAACGATTTTCGTGCTTTTGATTTGAGATCAAGCAGGATGTTTTTGCCGATGCAGCGCCCCTGCTGCAGGGCGACCGGGGCAAGTCCCGGCAGTGGAGTGCCGCTTTCTGTTGTAAAACAAGCAAGGTCACCTCCGACAAATATTTCAGGATGACCGGGCATGCTCAGGTCTTGCTCAACCATGATCCGTCCGATACGATCCATTTCAACCCCGGCCATGGTTTTTCCAATCCCGACGGCAGTAATTCCTGCAGCCCAGAGCACCGTTGCCGCCTCAATGCGCTCATTGCCGATCTGCACACCGTTTGCATTAACATCACTCACCATGCTGCTTGTCCAGACCTGAACGCCAAGTTTCTCCAGCGAGCGTGTCGCCTTGCTGGCAAGATCGGGTGAAAATGAGCCAAGAATTCGAGGCGCAGCCTCAACAATAAAGATTCTGGTTAGCTTGGGATCAATGTTCCGGTAAAATTTTGAGAGGGTATAACGGCTCATTTCACCGATTGAGCCTGCCAGTTCCACCCCTGTGGGACCGCCACCAACGATAATAAAGGTAAGCAGCTTTTTGCGCTCAACAAAGTCGATGGTTCGTTCCGCCCGTTCATAGGCCTCCATCACCCGTCGCCGAATCTCTTTTGCCTGGGCCAGGGTTTTCAAGCCAGGAGCAAACTCCTCCCATTCGTTATGGCCGAAATAGTGGTGCTGGACACCACAGGCCACAATCAGATAGTCGTAAGGTATGGTGTTAAAATCGGTCAGGACAGTTTTTTTTTCAACATCAATTCCCTCTACTATTCCCTTGAAAACGGTAATGTTATGGTAGTTGGCCAGCATGTTCCGCAAAGGGGCGGCAATATCGCCCTCTCCAAGGGCCGCCATCGCCACTTGGTAAAGCAGTGGCTGAAAGAGGTGGTAGTTCTTGCGGTCAATCAGGGTGATCTCTATGTCAGGATTGTTGCCAAGAACCTTAGCCGCGTTGATCCCTGTAAATCCACCACCTATAATTACAACCCTCTTTTTCATCTCCAACGTTTTCTCGGTTTTACTGCTTCGTGAAATATTGTGCTGCCGATATGGCAGGCGTGCAGTAAGGTATAAAAAAGAGAGAATTATCCGAACATCTCCCTGATTTACTGTAAAAACTAAGTGAGGTGTTCAATAAGTGCCTGGTAGAGGGGAAATGTAGTGAGTAACTCGTTTTTATCAGCAAAAGTAAAGTCACGGAAGTCAAAGCCGGGCGCTACCACGCAACTCACCACGCTATAGCTCTCACCATCAGCTTCTACACAACAGGCTCCAAACCAGCTTTCAGCAGTCACCGTCTCCTGTAAAACCTGGCCTTTGTCGGGCTCAAGTCCGAGGGTAAAGCTCGAGGGAACGCCAGTTTCAGGAAAGATGTACACGGTTAGCGGCGCACCGGCGTGGTAAAACCACAGCTCATCCGAATGAATCCGGTGCAGTTTTGAGTAGTCATTGCCTCTGAGAAGATAATAAATGGAAGTGGCCCAGGAGCGCGGCCCTTTGAAAAGCGTTTTCTCATCGAATGGATACGACCCGCCACTTCGCCAGGTTTCGCGATAGAAGCCCCCTTCGGGATGGGGCAAAAGCTTCAGTTTTTCAATCCAGAACTCAGCTTTTTGCATGGATTTTTTCGCGGATTTTCGCGGTTTTTTGCCGCGATGCATTAGCCAGTTTTTTGCGGAACTCAAGCAGGGATGCCATCAGTGCTTCGTCGGAGAGAGCAAGAATCTGTACTGCGAGAAGTGCTGCGTTGCGGGCATTGTCAATCCCCACAGTGGCCACAGGGATACCCGCCGGCATCTGCACAATCGAGTACAGTGAGTCCTGACCGTTCAGCTTTTTGCTGAAGATTGGCACGCCGATTACTGGGAGCACCGTCATGGCAGCCGTAACACCGGGTAGATGCGCCGCGCCACCAGCTCCGGCAATAATCACCTTAAGCCCGCGCTCAATGGCTGAAGAAGCATACTCCTCAAGGTCGTGCGGTGTGCGGTGGGCTGAAATAACCGAGATCTCAGAGGGAATCTTAAAATCATCCAGGGTTTCTGATGCCTCCTTCATAATGTCGAAATCAGAGTCAGAGCCCATCAGGATGCCGACAACCGGTTGGTTATTATCTGTTGTTGTTTGTTTCATGGAGAGAAAATGTCAGTTAAACGAATTTATCAAGAAAGCTTCGCAAGGGTGAAATTCTGTTAGCACAGGGTGCAAGTCCTGGGGCTGGGTGCAATGATTTCACGCAGGGATGTGCATAACGATTTATGAAATTGCCGAGTTTTATGTATTTTCACAAGAACCAATTTAAAAAAATTATCCTTGTTGAGGAAGAGTAACAATGGCAACCAATCTCGCGGTAAAGTACAGCAATCCCGGTCCCCGTTATACCAGCTATCCGACCATTCCCTCATGGAGTACCGACGGTGTGACGCAGGAACAGTGGAAAGAGGCGATGGTGAAGGGTTTTAACGATAGTAACGAGACCACCGGAATTAGTCTGTATATCCACATTCCCTACTGTGAGAACCACTGTTACTTCTGCGGATGTAACGCTCACCGCACCCAGGATCACTCCTACGAAACTCCCTATCTTGAAGCGCTCCTCAAGGAGTGGCAGATGTACACCGATGTTTTTCCCGGCAGGCTCAATGTCAAGGAGCTGCATATCGGCGGCGGTACCCCAACCTTTTTCAGTCCTGCAAACCTTATTCGCCTCATTGACGGTATCTGCAAAAATGTCAACAAGATGGACAACTATATGTTCAGCTTTGAGACCAATCCAAAGTCAACGTCAAGGGAGCATCTTGAAGCGCTTTACAGCGTGGGCTTCCGCCGCATGAGTTTCGGAATCCAGGATTTTGACCCGATTGTACAGCAGGAGATCAATCGTCTCCAGTCGTTCGAACTGGTCAAGGAGAAGATCGATCTTGCCCGGAAAATCGGCTTTACCTCAATCAATTTTGACCTTGTCTATGGCTTGCCAAAGCAGACCATGGCTACCATTACTGATACCATTCAGAAGGTGATGGAGCTGAAGCCCGATCGCCTCGCCTTTTATGCTTATGGCCACAACCCTCACATGTACGAAGGGCAGCGCAAGTTCAAGGAGGAGGATCTGCCGGTTGGTGACGTGAAGCAGGAGCTGTACGATAAGGGCAGCGCCATGCTTGAATCCATCGGCTATCATGAAATCGGCATGGACCACTTTGCCATTGAGGGCGATGCTCTTTACATAGCGGCGAAAAACGGTACACTCCACCGTAACTTTATGGGCTATACTGAAAACACTACCCAGATGATGCTGGCGCTGGGGTCATCCTCCATCAGTGATACCTGGTACGCTTTTGCCCAGAATGAACGTGACGATACCTCCTACATCAAGGCCGTGAACGAAGGTCGTTTCCCGCTGCATCGCGGTCACCTGCTTACCGACGAAGATCTTGTGCTGCGCCGTCACATCCTCAACCTGATGTGCAAGCAGGAGACTTCATGGGCCGATCCGAAGCTGTATACTGAAGAACTTGACATCGCACTCTATCGTCTTGAAGATATGGAGAACGACGGGCTGGTAGTTCTTGGTGACAGGAGTGTGCGTGTGACTGAGGTTGGTATTCCGTTCCTACGAAATATCTGTATGGCTTTTGATGCAAGGCTTTGGAGTTCTGACAGCCTTTCGAAGGCATATAATGTGTCGCGTGATATTCAGAAAAGCTATATTGAGAAAGCTCGACTTGCCAAGGAGCAAAAAAAATAGCTGACCCCTGTGGGGGCCTTTTAAACTATACAGGGTGATCATGGTCACCCTTTTTTATGTCATCTCTATGACCAAAAAGATTAAAATAGGGTTTATTGGCAGTGGCTGGGCAAAGTTGGCGCAGGCACCAGCCTTCTCACTGATAGAGGATGTTGAACTTGCTGCTATGGCTAGCCCAACAGAGCTGCATCGCCAGAAGTTCATGAAGATGTTCGATATCACTGATGGTTTTGCCGACTGGCGCGATATGCTGCAGTGTGAACTTGACCTTGTCTGTGTAACAACCCCGACCTTTCTGCATGCCGAGATGGTCAATGGCGTGCTTGGAAGCGGTAAAAGCGTGCTCTGTGAGAAACCTTTTGCTCTTAATGTTGAAGACGCGGCATCAATGGTTGCTGCTGCATCAACAGCTTCAGGTTTTGGGCTTCTTGACCATCAGCTCAGGTTTCATCCGTCAGTACGTTGTATGAAACAGATGATTGATGGGGGAGAGATAGGTAAAGTGTACGAAGTGAGAGCAGTGGTTAATCTCGCCAGCCGCAATAGGCCTGATATGCCCTGGTCATGGTGGTGCGATGTTGAAAAAGGCGGGGGAGCGCTTGGCGCAATCGGTTCCCATCTGGTTGATTTGAACCGTTATCTGATCGGAGAAATATCTGAGGTGTCGTGCAACCTTGGCATCAGTATTCCGTTTCGTCCCGATAAGTCAGGTCAGTCCTGTGCCGTGACATCGGATGATCACTTTGCAATGATGATGAAGTTCGGTGCGTTATCCGTTGCGCTTGGCAACTCTTCGTTGATGCATGTCACCACTGTCGGGGCCTATACCTGGTTTTCATTTGAAGTGGTCGGTAGCTTGAAAACGATTAGGCTTGATGGCGCAGGACGGTTGTGGGAGGTTGCAAATGAAGCTGCCCATGGTGGTCGCAGCCTTATCGATGTACCTCGCTGGAAACTGGTGGAACCGATGCTTGCATGGGACGAGCTGGTTTTGCAGGAAAAAATCAGACAATCCTCACTTGCGGTGCATGGCATTTTTGCAGTTGGCTTTGCCTTTCTTGCTCACCGGATTGTCAAAGCCCTCAAGAACAATGAAAGAACAGTGCCCGATGCTGCAGGTTTTATGGATGGGCTCATGATTCAGAAAGTTTTGCAGGCTGGCCGAAAGTCCCACAAGCTGCACCGTTGGGTGAAAATTTAACGAATCACTCTTCTTCTGGTTCTTCCTTATTGCTGACGTTATTCATGAAACCGGACAGTAAGAATACTCAAGGGCCAGTCGCAAGTGACGGTGTGCTCTCTTTTTCCAGTCGCTATCTCTGTAATCATATCAAGTTCGAGTTCAGTGTAAAATTTTCGGGCAGAGGTGAGTCCGTCGAGGGCAAAAGATGGCATACACTGCAAGCTCGCCATCAATGGGACACCGCCTGTCAGCAGGATACTGCGGTAGCCGTCAATACCGATAAAAGCGGTTGTTGTATGCTTTGCTGCCTCTGCAATGATGATGGCCAGTTGACCTGGAGTGAAATGGTGAAGACTCTGGGACATCACCATGAAATCAAAGGTACCGGTGGAAAAATCCGGAAGGTCAAAGGCATTGAGGAGCATAAAAGAGAGAGGAAGCTTTTTTGTTGTCGCCAGCTCGTTACCCTCCGAAATAAATTTTGGCACAATATCTGAGGCAGTAACTGAGACAGGCACCCCTTTGCGTTGCGCCTCCTCTGCCAGTGCAACAGCCAGTCCCCCGGAGCCACATGCCAGCTCAAGGATGCTGACCTGTCGTTGCTCATGCGTCGCCAGCTCTTCGAGGAGAGAGAGAAGGAGGGTGACATATCGGGGGTAGAGGCGCATCATGTTGTTCTGGCGGTCAAGCGCTTTGACCATTTCCAGTTTTTCGCCCTCCGATCGGCTGCTGTCGTCCATCCATTCGTTCTCTCTGGTACGCAGCGCCCTGTCGACAAGCTCTGTGAAATAGGAGGTCGCGCCAAGTTGATGTGAGACTTTGAAGCGCTCCTCAAGAAAGCGTGCCATAACATCGTTGGTTTTGGCTTCCAGCTCCTTGCTGCTGTGCCATTCAGGAGGGTACTCTCCAGATGCCCGAAGGTTTGCAAGAGCCAGATCTCCCTCTTTTTTCAGTTGAAGCATGATAGTACCGGAAGAGTGATAAGGACATCAGTACCGATCGAGGCTGAACTTTTCGCCAAGGTACATTTTTCTTACTTCAGGGTTGGCCGCAATCTCTTGAGAGCTCCCCTGCATAAAAATGCTACCATCAAACAGCAGGTAAGCGTGGCTGGTGATGGAGAGCGTTTCGTGGACATTGTGGTCGGTGATAAGGACTCCGATGTTGCGTTTGGCAAGTTCTTTAACAATTTGCTGGATGTCTTCGACAGCGATGGGGTCAACCCCGGCAAAAGGCTCATCAAGCAGGATAAATTTGGGGTTGAGCGCCAGTGCCCTTGCAATTTCAGTTCGTCTCCTTTCACCTCCGGAAAGAGCATAACCCATGTTTTTGCGGATATGGGCGATGTTCAGCTCTTCAAGCATTTTATCTGCCCGTTTTTTCTGCTCTTTTTTTGAGAGGGAGGTAAATTCCAGAACACCGAGAATGTTTTCTTCTACCGTAAGATTTCGAAAAACGGAGGCTTCCTGCGGCAGGTAGCCTATGCCGAGTCTCGCCCTTTTGTACATAGGAAGGCCGGTAATCGTTGTGGAATCGAGAAAAACGTCACCACCGCTGGGTCGAACCAGTCCGACAATCATGTAAAAAGTTGTGGTTTTACCAGCACCATTAGGTCCAAGAAGCCCAACAATTTCGCCTTGTTTCACCTCAATCGAAGAGCTTTTTACAACTTCACGCTTGTTGTAGATTTTTTTCAGCTTGCTGCAGCTCAGTGTGGCTTTCATACCGGTAGTATTACTTCCCGAAAGAGAGAGATATGTAAAAAAGACCCACGCTGCCGTTTCAAATCCCTGAATCGCTGTCCAACTTCCTTTGTCGGTTTCGCGTAACCATCCATTTTGTGACAAGATCCCCTCAAGCCCGACGACAGTCCACCATAAAGTTGCCGATAAGGATTGGATCCAAGTCTTTTCGTGCACTTTCCAACATTCCACAGAGCGTCACCAACGACCCACAAGTGCCCATCAATAACACCTCCAACAACCTTCCGCAGGCTACGGTACCTTTTGTAAAAACTCCTGATAAATCAGCCGTGACAGCCCTTGGTTACGTTCTATTGGAACTCTTCTGAAGATTTTAATTAAACTCCCGTAAAAAAAAAATAATATTTTCATTTACGAGTAACTCTATTGCATGGAACGGATTTTTGCGAAGAGTTCCCTGTAAGAGCTCGTGGCAAACTCGCTCTCATCTTCAGGAATCGCCACATATTTTGCCAAAATCTCCAGCACCGGCCGCTCAAGGTGGCACGCTATGTTAAGAGTGCGCTCAGGATCATCTTTAAGTGCCATGATAATGAACTTTTCAACCTGGCTCCGTTTCATTTTGGCAAGAATCTGAGCCATCATTTTCTCGTCAAGATGAGCAGAGATTTTACTGAAATATTCCAGGGGGAGGTCGTTGGCGTAACCCGTTGCTTGATCGATCCCCATTTTGATGCACACCTCGGCGGCAATGCGTGGGCGGATGTGTTCAACCATGAGCGGTATGACCATGAAATTCGGGATGTATTTGACAATCATGGCTATGGCATTGTAGAGATCATCAAGTCCTTCAGTTTCACGGTCGACAAGATTTTTCGCCCAGGTGACTACTTCCTGTTTTTGCTGTGGCTGCAACTGCAGGAGCGCCTCGGGTACAGGCTCCTTGCTCCATGCAAGCAATTCATCCAATTCGCTCATTTGTATGTTCAGTTATATTATCTGTTACTGCGGAGCATCCGGCACTTTTATTTTTTTTATTGTGTCTTAGTTTATAAAAAAAAAGCAGAATAGAAAACTTGAAAAGCACTCTGTGTGATGGCTGCAACATTGAACGTAATAGTTATATTCACCTTTGTCACACGTTCAGTAGGGAAAATAACGTAAGGAATGGTGAAACGGTATGGTGCTTTTAACGGTTGAAGGGTTACAGAAAAAATATGGTCTGAAGCATCTGTTTGAGGATGTTTCGTTTGGCATTGATGATCGCGACAAGATTGGTATTATCGGGGCGAACGGAAGTGGCAAAAGTACGCTCCTGAAGATTCTTGCGGGGGTTGAGATACCCGACAAGGGGAAGGTGATGGTGGCCAACCAGAAACGGATTGCTTATCTGCCGCAGGATTCTCCCTATAATCCTGAGGATACTGTGCTTCAGGCGATTCTGAAGTCGAGCGACAAGGTGATGGATCTCATCTATGAGTATGAGGTGGTCTGCAAGGAACTTGAGACGAAACACAGCGATGACCCTTCGTTACTGGAGCGGATGAGCAGGCTTGCTCACGAGCTTGATGTGACAGGCGCATGGGAGCTGGAGTCGAATGCCAAAACGGTGCTTGGCAAGCTTGGCCTCTACGATTTGACGGCTATTATGGGTACCCTCTCCGGCGGTCAGCGCAAGCGGGTGGCGCTCGCTCATGCGCTTGTAGTGCCGAGCGACGGACTGATTCTCGATGAGCCGACCAACCATCTTGATGCCGACAGCGTTGAGTGGCTGGAGCAGTATATCCGCCGCTATCAGGGGGCGGTGCTTCTCATTACCCATGACCGATATTTTCTTGACCGTGTGGCGACGCGGATGCTTGAGCTGGATGGCCGCACGGCAACCACTTTTACCGGAGGCTACTCAAGCTATCTGCAACAGAAGGCAGAGCAGGAGGAGCAGGCGATACGGGACGATCGCAAACGTCAGGCGCTTGTCCGCCAGGAGCTCGACTGGATGCGCAGTGGCTGCAAGGCGCGAACCACCAAACAGAAGGCGCGTATGCTCAGGGCCGAGAGTCTGGTTTATGCACCGAAAAAGGAGAAGACGAAGGAGCTTGATATCGGTCTTGGCGCGGGCCGTCTTGGCGATAAAATCATCGAGTTTCACAAGGTGTCGAAGTCTTACGGCGACAAGGTGCTGCTTCGCGACTTTGAATATCACCTCCAGAAAGGGGATCGCATCGGTATTATCGGGCCGAATGGTTCAGGTAAAACCACGCTGTTTGAGATGATTACCGAGCGTGTCAAGCCTGACAGTGGCCACATTGCTCTGGGCAAGACGGTGAAAATAGGCTACTACGACCAGCAGAGTCGCGGTCTTGACGATGACAAGCGGGTGATTGAGTGCATCCAGGCGGAGGCAGAACAGATTACGACAAAGGATGGAACGGTGGTCTCTGCCTCGAAAATGCTGGAGCGCTTTCTTTTTGCTCCTTCCACCCAGTACAGTTATGTCCGTACTCTTTCCGGTGGAGAGCGTCGTCGCCTCTACCTGCTGCGGCAGCTTATCGGCGCACCCAATGTGCTGCTGCTTGATGAGCCAACCAACGATCTCGATATTCCCACCTTGAGGGTGCTTGAAGATTATCTCGACACCTATCAGGGCTGCCTTATGGTGGTTAGCCACGACCGCTATTTTCTTGATCGCACGGTTGAGTATATTTTTGCTTTTGAGGCAAATGGCACCATTCGTCGCTATCCCGGCAATTACACGCTCTATCTGGATCTGAAGGCATCGGAGGTAAAGGGCGAGTCGAAACCGGTGAAAAAAGCGCCGGAGCTTCCGAAACCCGTGGCCCTGGTTTTGCCAAAGCAGAGCAAACTTTCCAGCAAGGAGAGACGTGAGCTTGAGCAGCTTGAACGATCGATTCAAGTGGCGGAGAGCCGTCAGTCTGAAATAGCAGTGCAACTTGCCACCGCAGGAGCCGATTTTGGCTTGCAGCAGAAGCTTGGCGCTGAACTGCAGGGGCTCCAGCAGCAGCTCGAAAAGGAGATGGCCCGTTGGAGCAAACTTGCCGAGCAGGCGTGAAACGCTTAAGGCTGACGTTGGTGACGCGTTAAAGCCCCGAAGGGGCACTATCCTGCTGGCGCAGGGTGCAAGCCCCCCCTGCCGCCAGGACAAATATCGAATTTCGTCAAATGATTTACGCATCATAATGTCATGAGTGTTACTGCATCCATGATCATCAATAATCTTGAAGCGCTCTCAAATCCCGAAGCCGCGCTTTTTGCCCAAAGGTTTTTCAAGACCGGCCCCGGAGAGTATGCTGCAGGTGATCTTTTTCGCGGCATTCGGGTGCCGGTACTGAGAAAGATGGTTCGTTCGCTTGATGGCACTCCATTGCCGGAGGTTATCCGGCTGCTGGAATCTGGTTTTCATGAAGATCGCCTTCTTGCCCTTTTGCTGCTCATGCGTCGTTTTGAGATGGGTAATGAGGCGCTTCGTCAGCAGATCCATGAGATCTATCTGAAGCATACTCGATTTATCAACAACTGGGATCTGGTGGATATTTCATCCCAATACATCGTTGGCGCATTTTTGCGCTTTCGGGACAGAGCATTGCTGTATGAGCTTGTTGCTTCCGAGAGTTTGTGGGAGCGCAGGATTGCCATTACCTCCACCTTTCATTTTATCCGTAAAGGTGAGTTCGACGACACTGTTGCCCTTGCAGAGCTTTTGCTTGATGACCCACAGGAGCTGTTGCACAAGGCGACCGGTTGGATGCTCCGTGAGGTAGGCAAGTGTGACCTGTCAACTCTCGAATCGTTTCTGCAACTCAATTACCACCGTATGCCAAGGGTGATGCTCCGCTACGCCATTGAGCGGTTCCCCAAAGAGAGACGGTTGCTGTATCTCAAGGGGTTGGTGAAATAAAAAAAGCAGGAGTTTGCAGCTCCTGCTTTTTTTACGTACATAAATGTCAATTGCTCAGGCTCCCTGAGTGGGAACAGGTACTGGCTTGGCCTCTTCGGTGATTGTCACCCTGGATTTCAGGATATCATAGATTTTCTCTTTGAAGATAATCTCGGAGAGGTATTCTGTGATTTCAGGGTTTTTGTATGATTCAAGCAATTGCGCTCTTTCCGCCTCAGGCTGTTTTTCCGCCTGCTTTTCCAGATAAGCTCTAAGATCCTCTTCTGCTACCGTAATATCACTTATTTCAGCAATCTTACGGGTAATAATCATCCACTGGGCATGTTTGACTGCATTTGGTCGAATCGATTCACGGAAGCTTGATTCATCAAAATTCTTCGGAAAATTACCTCCGATCTGACGTTTGGCATTATCCATCAGCATGTTTGAGAACGATTCTACCATCGATGCCGGGGTGGGCACAGGGTTTTCGTCAATCAGCCTGGCCGAGATAGATTCAAGCAGCTCCTCTTCAGCGGATTTGGAAAAATGTTTTTCGAGCTGGCTTTGTATATCGGCCCTGAAATCGGCAACTGATTCAAACTGCTGATTGGTAATCTCCTTGATCAACTCCGCAGTGAGCTCCGGCAGCTCAAGTCGTTTTACTTCACTGATCACTACACGGTAGCGAGAAGGTTCGGTATCAGCATCCTTCTCCTTGTTCTCAATATCAACACTCTCGCCAGCTTTTTTTCCGGTCAGCTCTTTTCGGAACGGGTTATCTTCAGGCAGGTATTCAAGGCTGAAGTGATGATTTTCTGTTTTGCCTGCTTCATCAGGTTCGCCTGCTTCATTGAGTTTCCAGACATCACCGATCACCGTGTCGGTTGATGAAGCAGCTTCATCAACACTGATTAAAGAGCCATGTCCATTCAGAATAAGCTTTATTTCCCGTTCAATATCTTCGTCAGTAATGGTATAGAGAGTTTTGGTGAATGAATAACCCGTATAATCATTGAGTTCAAATTCAGGATACACCTCATAGGCCAGCTTGATGGTCAACTGATTACCCTCAAATGCAAAGTCCACAATTCCCGCCCGATTGACCGGTTTTACATCCCCGCTCTCAGCAATTTCACCAAAATATTTCGATGCCATTTTCTCTGCAACAGAGGTCTCAACAGAGGGGCCAGCAAGTTTTTTTATCAGACTTGCAGGGGCATGTCCTTTTCTGAACCCCTTGATCTGAATGGTTCTTCTGGCCTCTTCAAATTCCTGGTTATATTCGGCTCCAAACTCTTCGGATGAAAGAATAATCTCCAGAATCTGTTCGGTTTCGCTGATGTTTTTTATAATTTTTTGCAAGGCTCTTTTTGGTTAATTGGTAATGCTGAAAAAAATAAAAGTGAACAAGATACGAATATATACTTTTTAATAAAATAGACCATTGCCGGTGACAGCAGCTACTTGCCGGGTTTGTACACCAGTGTCGAACAGGGTGCATCATGCAGTATCCTGTTGGCTGCTTCGGCAATATTGTCAGCAGTTACCGCCTCTATTGCAGCGCACTTTTCTTCGGGTTCAATGTATCTCCCAAAATAGGAGATGTCGGAGGCGGTCAGCGACATTCTGCGTGTCATTTTTTCCTGACCCATGATATGGTATCCAAGAAGTTTGGTTTTCGCAGCCTGGAGCTCTTCCGGGTCGGGATTGAGGAGCGCATCGCTTTGGAGCAGTTCATGAAGAAGCTCAAGCGAGATTTTTGTTTTATTGCTATCGGTGCCCGCATAAATATTGAGCGCTGTAAGATCATCAAAAAAAGTGAGTGATGAATAGACGTTGTAAGCCAGTCCCCTTTTTTCCCGCATTTCAAGATTGAGGAGTGAGCTCATGCCGTTGCCGAGCATAGAGTTGAGCACCATAAGACTGTAATAGAGAGGATCCTGCCGCCCTATGGCAGTGCCGAGCACAATCTGGGCCTGGCAGACCCTTTTTTTTAGCTTGACGGTAAATGGAGTGTAATGTTCCGGCAGAAATGGCTGCCTAGTATACAACATACCAGATGTCTCAGAAAGTTGACCAAGAAATCGGTCAGCGAGCTGCATAATTTCGTCGTGACCGGCTTTGCCAGTTGCGGTCAGTAACATTTTTTTTGGCACATAGTGCTGCCGCATAAAATTTTTCAGGTCACTGTCGCTGAATCCCTCAACACTGTTTTCGGTGCCAAGAATCGGTTTGCCAAGCGGGTGAAGTGGAAACGAGCGGAGATCAAACTCCTCAAAAATAAGCTCTTCAGGGGTATCATCAACGCTGCTGATCTCCTCAATAACGACCTCTTTCTCCTTTTCTATCTCTTCGGGTGGAAAAATCGGATCGCAGACAAGATCGGAGAGCAGATCAAAAGAGGGTTCAAGGTGTTCCAAGAGACACCGCAGATAAATACAGGTATGTTCCTTTGTTGTGTATGCGTCCAGGTATCCGCCATGTTTTTCAATATTTTTGGCGATATCAATGTAGCTGCGCCTTTTCGTTCCCTTAAAAATGGCATGTTCAATAAAATGGGCAAGCCCCGGACTTTGCTCCGGATCATCGCGAGAACCAGCTTCGATCTGAATGCCGAGGGTAATGCTTTGCAGATAAGGGACTGTATCGGTAACGATTTTAAGCCCGTTGCCAATCATACCTTGATGCACCGTTTGCTCTGCACGGAGAAATTCGGAGTGCTGTGGATTCTCTTGTTTCATGACAGAATATTTTTCTGACCCTTGTGAGTGGAATTGAGTGCAATGTAGTTTTAATTCTTATTTTTAGGAACAGTGAAGCTTTGCTGTCGTCTCTATCTCTTTACTGCCGGTTAAGTTTTATTTTGGTGTTAAGCGAAAAATTAAGGTATTTTGCTGCTACAAGAGAGGGCGACAGTTGCATCCTGAGCTATTATAACAGTTCAAGTGTCAGGAATAAACAGGCAGAAATATTCAGTGATTCATGCTCAAATCATCAATAGCCATAACCGGATCTACCGGATATATCGGTTCACAGGTCGTTTTTGCATTGCTTTCGCGCTTTGCTGGAGAGATCAACTGCAGGGTGATTGTTCGCAAAAGTTCGGACTGCTCCTTTCTCAAGGGGTTGCCTGTTGAAATTTTCAACGCTGATATTCTTGATCCACTCGCCCTCTATGAAGCATTTAGAGGTGTGGACACTGTTTTTCACTGTGCCGGACTGATTGCTTATACCAAAAATTATCGAAATGCTCTTTACGATACCAATGTTCTCGGAACGAGAAATGTGGTTAATGCCTCTCTTCACAACGGTGTACGAAAGCTGGTGATGACCAGCTCCATTGCGGCTATCGGAGCGACTGAAGATGGTTCTCCGGCTAGCGAATCCAGCACTTTTCAGGAGTGGCAGCGCAGTAATGGCTATATGGAGGCAAAACATCTGGCTGAGCTCGAAGGGTTGCGCGGGCTGGCGGAAGGGCTTGAGGTGGTGATGCTGAATCCCGGTGTGGTGATTGGTATTGATCGGGGGAATATGGCATCCGTCAGCTCATCCAACAATGTGTTGAAGCTGATTTATCAGGGTCAACTGCCACTCTGTCCATCAGGAAGTACGGGTTTCGTTGATGTTCGCGATGTCGCTGACGCCCATCTTGCTGCCTGGAAACAGGGGCGATCGGGAGAGCGCTATATTGTTGTTGGCCACAATCTCACCTTCAGGGAGCTGTTCGACCGAATCGGAAGGAGTGACGGCCGCAGCACCGGCAATACCATGATGGTGCCAGAGGCGCTGGGGTTGCTTGCCGGTCTTGGAGGAGAGTGCTGGTCGCTGTTATTGCGTCGTCCCTCCTTTATCAGTCTGGAAAGCATGCGTACATCCACCAGGCACCTTGCATACAGTAACAAACGTTCCATACAGGAGCTGACGATTCAGTACAGGGATCTTCCGGAAACACTCAAGAGTATCACCGTCTGAAGCAGTCTCTTTTTTACAATTTTATCATGCATGAACTATGGATATACAAAAAAATGAACAGATACCAGTTGCTGTTGATCCATTAAAACTGAAACAGTTGAATCTGGCTGTGGAGGCTGTTGAAAAGCAATTTGGTAAGGGAGCCATCATGCGAATGGGTGACGGTTCTGCCGGGATGACTGTGCAGTCGATCTCGACAGGTTCCATGGCGCTCGACTTTGCGCTTGGCGTTGGTGGTCTTCCCCGTGGAAGGGTAACAGAGATTTATGGGCCTGAATCATCAGGTAAAACCACGCTGGCGCTGCATGTTATTGCCGAAGCGCAGAAAGAGGGTGGTATTGCGGCTATTGTGGACGCTGAACATGCGTTTGACCCCACCTACGCCCGTAAGCTTGGTGTTGATATTAACGCGCTGCTCATCAGCCAGCCGGAATCGGGTGAGCAGGCACTTTCTATTGTTGAGACGTTGGTGCGCAGTGGTGCCATAGATGTCGTGGTGGTCGATTCTGTGGCCGCCTTGGTGCCCCAGGCAGAGCTGGAAGGGGAGATGGGTGACAGTGTGATGGGGTTGCAGGCGCGGCTGATGAGCCAGGCGTTGCGCAAACTGACTGGCGCTATCTCAAAATCAAGCACGGTCTGTATTTTCATCAATCAGCTTCGCGATAAAATCGGCGTCATGTACGGCAGCCCGGAGACAACAACCGGTGGCAAGGCGCTGAAATTTTACTCATCAATCCGTCTTGATATTCGTAAAATTGCCCAGATCAAGGATGGTGATGAGAGCACCGGCAACCGCACCCGGGTCAAGGTGGTCAAGAACAAGGTGGCCCCCCCCTTCAAGATGGCAGAATTCGATATTCTGTATGGCGAGGGTATTTCAGCCATTGGTGAGCTGATTGATCTTGGCGTTGAATTCGGGGTGATCAAAAAGGCGGGCTCATGGTTCAGTTACGGCCAGGAGAAGCTTGGTCAGGGACGCGAGACGGTGAAAAAAGCACTGCGTGAAGATCCTGCGCTCTATAAAAAAATCCATGTGCAGGTCAAGGAGCTGATGACGGGATCGGCGGAGATTATCAGCGGTCAGGAATGAAGATAGGGGCTCTTGATATAGACCGTCCGGTCATGCTTGCGCCGATGGAAGATGTGACCGACCGGGCTTTCAGGCAGCTTTGCAAGCGCCATGGGGCGGATATTGTCTATACCGAGTTTATTAGTGCTGAAGCACTGCGCAGGGGTGTTGAAAAGTCGTTGCGAAAGTTGAAGACCGATGCCATGGAGAGGCCCTTTGCCATACAGATTTTTGGCAACAGTGTTGACTCGATGGTTGAGGCTGCGGTGATTGCCGAAGAGTATCGACCGGACTATCTCGATATCAATTTCGGTTGCCCTACCAAAAAGGTTGCTGGCAAGGGGGCTGGCGCGGCGCTGCTGAGGGAGCCCGAGAAGATGGCGCAGATTTCCGAAGCGGTTGTTAAGGCGGTGAGCATTCCGGTGACAGCCAAAACAAGAATAGGGTGGGATCTGGAATCGATTAATATTCTTGATATTCTTCCCCGACTTGAGGATGCCGGTATTCAGGCGCTGGCTCTGCATGGGCGCACGAGGAGCCAGATGTACAAGGGAAAGGCCGACTGGAGCTGGATTCGTGCCGCGAAGGAGCAGGCGCGAATTCCGATTATTGCCAATGGCGATATCTGGTCAGCCGAGGATGCTGTTGCGATGTTTGCCGAGACCGGAGCTGACGGGGTGATGATTGGCCGAGGCTCCATTGGCAACCCTTTTATCTTTGAGCAGGCCAGGCAGCTTGTGCATACCGGCAAGCCCATGTCGCCACCCGATTTTCGTCAGCGAATAGAGGCAGCCATAGAGCATTTGAAGCTTTCGGTGCAGTTCAAGGGGGAGAAATATGGTGTGCTTGAGATGCGTCGCCACTATTCGACATACCTGAAAGGGCTTCCGATGGTATCGCGGGTGCGCAACAAGCTGGTGCGCGAGGATGGATGGGAGCAGCTTATTGATATTCTTCTGGCCTACCGCCAGGAGTGCGAGGGATATGCGTTGGAGTGCAAGATTCACGATGGCGCAGAATATCTCAATGATCATTCAGACAAACTAATTTTGAATTATTAAAAGATCGTGTTATGAGTAGTTCGGATTTCCGCTGCAGAGTGGCGGTGCTTGGTGCAACGGGCCTGGTTGGCCGCACCATGATCAAGGTGCTTGAAGAGAGAAAATTTCCGGTAACCGACTTTGTGCCGATTGCTTCCGCCAGAAGCGCTGGCCAGTCGGCGGCTTTCAATGGTAAGGAGTATATTATCCGTGAACCATCTGCCGAAGCGTTCCGTGGTATCGATATTGCCCTCTTTTCCGCAGGCGCAACTGCCAGCAGGGAGTGGGCACCGATTGCTGCCGCCGAAGGGGCTATTGTGATTGATAACTCATCGGCATTCCGCATGGATACCGATGTGCCTCTGGTTGTGCCTGAAGTGAATCCCGGCGACATTTTTAAAGCGGATGGCACCCCTGAGTCGATTATTGCCAATCCTAACTGTTCGACCATTCAGATGGTCGTGGTGCTCAAGCCTTTGTACGATCACTTTGGCATCAAGAGAGTGGTTGTTTCGACCTATCAGTCCGTGACTGGCAAGGGCAAGGCCGGGCGCGATGCCCTCGAAAGCGAGCTTGCCGGTGATGAACAGGAGCAGTTTACCCATTTTCACCAGATCGCCTTCAATGCCGTGCCGCAGATTGATGCGTTTACGGAGAACGGCTACACCAAGGAGGAGATGAAGATGGTGAACGAGACTAAAAAAATCATGGGTGATGATGCGATCGGCATCTCTCCCACGACGGTACGTATTCCTGTATACGGTGGTCATGGCGAGTCGCTGAACATTGAGATGGCAAAAGATTTCGATATTGATGAAGTGCGCGAGCTTCTTCGTACCTCGCCGGGCATTATCCTGCAAGATGACCCTTCAGCGCGTCTCTATCCCATGCCGCTCACCTCCTACGAACGCGACGAAGTCTTTGTCGGGCGCATTCGCCGCGATTATTGGCACCCGCAGACGCTGAATATGTGGATTGTGGCCGATAACCTCCGCAAAGGCGCTGCCACCAATGCCGTGCAGATCGCCGAGGTGATTGCTGCTCGATGGTAGCAACGGTCCCATTTATGCCGAAAGAGCCTTAAGTGTTGAGCTGATGGCTCTTTCGGAGTTGCAGGCAGATTGGATGTGATGAGTGTTTATGCTGCTTGATCTTTGCGTGAAAAAAATCTTTAATCTTGTTGCTGCTCATCCAGCGCCATCACCGCTGCGCTGATGGCTTGTACCACCGCTTGTGACGCAATGTTCAACCGTTGCGGATTACTGATCGCCAGTGATGGTGGTATGCCAAGTGGCTTCGGGTGAAACGCTGTTTGTGCGCCAATCAGTGATAATATTGCCTTGTCGGCTCTTGCTCCTGTCACTTGCACCGATGTTTCTCGGCAGATCGGGTTCTCCATCAGCTCTTTCATTGTGAAATATTCGGCCTCTTCCTGATTTTTTATCTGATGGAAGGCGAGCTTTTCGAGTGTCCCATGGTTCGATATGGCGAGGAGGACGGAGCTGTTTTCAAGTTCAAGGATCACCTGTGGTTCATCAGTGAATTTTGAAAGATGGATGAGCGGAAGCAGAGCTGTGCCAGCAAAGAGCATCTTGTGCTCCTCCAAAAAATATTTTGCAATACTTTTGCATGGTTCAGCAGGGTAAAAGAGCAAAAGTCTGTTGTGCTCCGTTGCATGACCGCTTGCATACCTGGCGATGTCGTAACTGTACTCTTCGGGCCTGTTCACAAAATAACAAGCCTCAATGCCGCAATACTCCCGCTCCTCCTCAGGGGTTGTATCCGGGGGAAAGCTGACCGGGAGGGGGAGCAAGGGCTCTGCACTCACACAGAGTGCCAGCTCCTCATCCATCCAGGGGTTGCAGCAGCTTTTCAGCTTGCCAAAAAGGCTCTTCTCTTTGCCTGAAGCGAAGCTCTTGAGGCCATGAAAAAGCGTTTTACAGCCACACAGGGTGTACCTGTTGGCGGAGACTTTAAGCCTTACGACAGCCGATTCCTCATGGTTGATGGTGCAGGCGATAACGCTTCTGCTCACTCTGTGTTCCATTATTCGAGGGTAAAATATTTTTTGAGGAACTCAAGCTTTTTTTCGCCAACCCCCTTGACCTCAAGAAACTCCTCAAACTCATGCACCTTTCCCCCCTGTTCGGTTCTGAAGGTAATAAGCCGTTCAGCCATGACGGGGCCGACTCCGGGAATCTTCTGCAATTGCCCGATATTTGCTTTATTGAATGAGATGGTGCCGCTGAAAGACTTTTTTTCTAAGGAGTGTCGAGATGCTCTCTTTTGGGTTCCCGAAGAGCTTTTGCCTGATGCAATACCCTCGATGACATCCTCTTTCACCGCTGCCTGATCGGCAGTGGCAAGGTTGATAAGGCTGTCAACTTCGGCCTCACGGTAACGGGCCGTTTCGACTTTTTTGACCAGTACATCAGTTTTTTCAATCGATCGAATATTGTTCAGTATACCACCAAGCACCAGAAATCCAAGAAGCGCAGAGACCAGCGTGATTTCAGCTTTGGTCAGGCTGAGTTTGATTGCCAGTTTTTCGAAGCGCTTCATCACAGGTACCCATTATTTTGGTATGTCGTAGGTAAAAGTCCAGACAAGCTCGATAATCCATCCTATCACAAACCATGCTAAAAAAACAATAAGTACCGTTATTGCGGTTTTATTTCTTTTTTTCTTGCTGTAAGCAATAATCGAAGGGACAAAAAACAGGGCAACCGAGGCTAACAACATAAATATGATTGTTCCCTCCTGCCCACCAAGTCCAAACATAACCCTCCTTGTTACTATGATTTTGTTGTAAAACAAGCCTACAAAATAGCAAGCCACTTAAAAAAAACAAGGAACTGCTTAGTACTGTCTCAATCTAAAAAAAATCAGAGAAAAACACGTTTCACTCTTGATGAGACCCCACAGAGAATTTCGTAGCTGATGGTGCCCGCAATATCAGCAAGCTCTTCGGCTGAAAGGCCACTCCATCCAAAGAGCGTTGCTCTGTCTCCAATCCTGACCTGGTGCTCTGTGCCAAGGTCAACCATGATCTGATCCATCGTGACCGTTCCAACCTGAGGGTAAACCTTCCCGTTGATTATTACCCGGGCTTTGCCCGAAAGGGCTCTTGAGTAGCCATCAGCATATCCTATCGCAATTGTTGCAATCGAACAGGCTTTTGGTGCCTTCCATGTCCTGTTGTAGCTGACGGTGGATCCGGAAAAGAGCTGTTTGATAAAAATAACTCTCGACTCAACCTGCATGACCGGCTGCACATCCAGGTGGCAATGGGTGTTTTTTGCTGGATGATACCCGTAGAGAAGGATTCCGGGACGTACCATATCAAGCCACGAATCCTTGTTTGACAGGATGGCTCCACTGTTGGCAGCATGTTTGCAGATTGTTCTGGAAGAGGCATGTTCATATTCCGCAGTCAGCTTTGTGAATGCGGCAAGCTGTTGCCGGGTAAAACCTTCAGGTGTAGCGCTTTCGGCAAAGTGGGTGTATATCCCTTTTAGTTCAAGGTGTGAAGAGTGGTCGATCTCCTTCAAGAGCTCCATAGCTATCTCGGGAACGATGCCAAGACGTCCCATTCCAGTATCGATCTTAACCTGTATGGTAAGAGTTTTATCATGAGCAGAGGCTATCTCCTGTGCGGCACGGAGTGTAGCATAGTCGCACACAGTCATGTCAATCCCGTACTTCAGGAAAAACTCAATATGAGAGGGAAGTGGAGAAGAGAAAGCCAAAATTGTTGCTGATTTTTTTAACACTCCCCCCAATTTTAGCTCACAAGCTTCATGGATGTTTGCAACACCGAAATCGCTTATCCCTGATGCTTCAAGCTGCTCAGCAACCTTATGAACTCCATGTCCATAAGCGTTTGCCTTTACAATGCCCATAACGCGGGCCTTTCCACGAACCTTTTCGCTGATCAGGAGCGCATTTGCTGCAAGCCGCTTCATGGACACAAGAGCCTCCGTCATCTTTTCTGCAGGACTCTCCAGGGTCGATAGGGCAGTGTTTCGTTCATCCATACAGCGCAGGCCGTTTTGCATGGTTTGATAAAAGGGTTGGATGGGCAGAGGTACCTCCACAGTCGAAATTTCCTTCAAAAAAACATATTTTGTTACTGATTATCAAACATGAAAGGCTCTTATTTGTATATTTTCCGTTAACGGTGCTTTGATCCCCTTGACAATTGCAAATCAATTTCAGTTACCACCATGCCGAACCAAGATATCTTCGGGCTTACATCGGAAACACCTCTGGTGCTTCTCAAACAGATGGCTCGTAACAGCAGGCCAAAGGTCATGGCGAAACTCGAGTACATGAATCCTGCATGGTCGCACTCTTATCGGGTTGCAAGTGCAATCGTACAGGAGGCCGAAGATCGTAACCTGATTCATCCGGGGATGACTCTTGTAGACTGGAGCTTCGGTAACAGCGGAATTGCACTTGCCATGGCAGGGGTGAGCCGAGGCTACAAGCTGCTGCTGGCGGCCCCCGATAAAATATCTCGGGAAAAACAGGATATGCTCAGGGCTATTGGTGCCGAACTGGTTATCACTCCCTCAGATGCTTTGCCCGGAGAGCCAAGAAGTTGTATGAATGTTGCTGAAAGTCTGGTAAAAAGCATACCCAACGCCTTTTTTACCGGGATGCATGATAATCCGGTGAGCCTTGAGATACATAGTAATTCCACCGGCAGCGAAATTTTTTATCAGACAAAAGGAGAGGTTACCCATGTTTTTGTTCCCATGGCTTCAGGGGCAATGGCTTTTGGCATAGGTCGTTTTCTCAAAGCAAAAAATCCGGCGATCAGGATTATCGGAGTTGAGTCACAAGGTTCTATCTATGCCTCCCTTTTCAAAAATGGAAAACCGACACCTTCGGTATTTTCTGAACTTGAAGAGATTGGCTCTCAGCAGCCATCAGCATTCTGGGATCCATCACTTCTTGATGATGTGGTGCAGGTGAGCGATTATGATGCGTTCAACTGTGCAAGAGAGCTTCTTCGGAGCGAGGCGCTTTTTACTGGAGGTGCATCAGGCGCTGCGATGGCCGCAGCGCTTCATGCAGGCTCAGGATACACTGAGCAGGATACTGTCGTGGTTGTGATGAGTGATTTTGGTGGCTATTACTTGAGTAAACTTTATCGCGATGAGTGGATGCGTGATCGGGGTTTTTACCGAAAGGCGAAATCATCTATCGAGCAAATTACCGCAGAAGATATTCTTCATATAAAGGCCCGCAGGGATTTGATTTTTGCCTCGCCTGAACAGACACTCTCCGAGGTTTTTGAGATGATGAAGCAGAGCGATGTCTCCCAGATGCCGATTGTCTCTTATAACGCACCAATCGGGAGTATCAGTGAGAACAAAATTCTCTCAATTCTTATTGAGAACGACGATGCAATGACCTCAAAAGTTGTTGGTTTTATGGAACAGCCCTTTCCTCTCTGTCCGCTTGATGCAACTCTCTCCGAGTTGTCTGTAAAATTACAGCAAAACGCGTCGGGCGTACTGGTGACTCTTTCAGACGGCAGGTTGCAATTGCTTACAAAATCAGATCTTATTGATGCCTTAACCCACAAGTGAGTGTTATTGATTATTTGGTTGTTTTTTTAAATGGATTTACTTATTTAAGCATTCTTTAACATTCCTCTTTTTTCTCAGGCGCTATGCACTATATTGCGCCGTAAAGCTGGAAAAGTTGCACCAATAACCAGCACTATGCTATGAAGGTAGAGTCCAGAAAAAGGCAGTTCATTTTGGAGGGCAAGATTAAGGCTTGCTTTTGTGAAGGATGCAGCAAGATTACTGAAAAAATATTTGTCGGGGAGTGGATGCCGAGTGATAAGCCAAAGAGTGATGATCTTTTGGCTGCAGCACCGGTAAAAAAGCAGAGAGATGGTAAAAACGGTGTGGGAACCCTTCCGCCTGCTGCAGAAAACCAGTACTGGATTCGATGTTCCGAATGTAATCAGGTCCATCTTCTCAAAGAGTGGCAGATACAGATTGATCGGGAGGTGAGTCCGGGTGAGCTTAACCCGGATGAGTGCCAGGTTTATTCTCCGCACGGAATTTATGCCAAGGGTGATGCTCTCTACCACCAGGCTCTTGGTGAAGTGGGGGTGGTGAGGGAAAAGCAGGCCACTGGCAGCGGTGCTTTTGTTATTATTGTTGAATTTTGCAAGAGTGGCAAAAAACAGCTTCTCGAAAATGTGCAGGTCAATACCACAGTGCCAAAAAACAGCGAAAGTGTTACCGATATTATTAAACTTAAACTAAGACGATAACGTCTGAAGATTGTTGATCTTTTTAAAGGGGGTGAATTACATTGGTTAGTGTGCAGATAAATGATAACGAATCAATCGATAAAATGCTGAAGCGCTTCAAAAAGAAATATGAGCGGGCAGGTGTTTTAAAGGAGTTTCGTGCAAACGCATACTTTGTCAAACCTTCTGTGGATGGTCGTTTAAAACGCTCGCGGAGCAAACGAAGAGCTCAGAGGGCAAACGAAGAGCGCAATTCATGATCGTTTGAATCGAAAACGTTACATCAGGCAGCTCCTTTCGGGGAGTTGCTTTTTTTTTGTCAATACCAATTCAGTGACTCATGAGAGTTTTTAAAGGTGAAGTAACGGCTCTGCCGCCAGACAAGTCGATCTCCCATCGTGCCGCGCTCATCGGTGCCCTGTCGGAAGGGACAACCGAGATAACCAACTTTTCAGGGGGATTTGATAACCAGTCAACCCTTGGAGTGCTCAGAGATGCGGGAATTGCTCTTTGGCAGGAGGAGGTCAATGGCGCTTATGGTTGCCGCATCCGCCGGGTGGTGATAGAGTCAAAAGGGTTATGGAGTTTTCGGCCTCCTTCAGCTCCTCTGATGTGCAACAACTCTGGTAGCACCATGCGAATGTTTGCGGGTATTCTCGCCGCTCAGCCTTTTGCGAGTGAATTAATCGGTGACAACTCACTGATGAAGCGACCCATGAAGAGGGTTGCGGATCCTTTGCGACTGATGGGGGGCGAGGTTGAACTCTCAGCATCAGGTACGGCACCAATCAAGATCAAGGGGACAAAGGAGCTTCAGGCGATAGAATATCGTCTTCCCGTGCCTTCGGCGCAGGTCAAGTCGCTGGTTGCTTTTGCGGCTCTCCATGCTGATGGTGAAACCCGGATTATCGAGTCCGTGCGCTCCCGTGACCATACGGAGGTGATGCTTGGTCTTGAGACCCTTGAGCGGAGAGGCGAGAGGATTATTGTGGTGCCGGGGAGAAAACGGATGGAAGCAAAACCATTTTTTGTTCCAGCCGACCCATCAGCAGCCTGTTTTATTGTGGCGCTGGCTCTGCTTGCTCCCGGCTCCGAGATCATCATCAGGGATGTCTGCCTCAATCCGACCCGTTCGGCATTCCTCGACATTCTTGCCGAGGCCAGGGCGGGAATCTGGGTTGAAAATCAGAGGGTGATCGGTGGAGAGATTATCGGCGATATTGTTGTAGACAACCTCTCCGGTATTGAGCCACTGCGTATCAGCGATCCGCAGCTTGTTGCCTTTATTATTGATGAAATACCGATGCTTGCGGTGCTCTCGGCCTTTGCCTCAGGAGAGTTTGAACTGCATAACGCCGGAGAGCTGAGAACCAAGGAGAGCGACAGGATTGAGGCGATTGTGGTCAATCTGCAGCGGCTTGGTTTTGAGTGTGAGCAGTATGCTGATGGTTTTGTGGTGAAAGGGCGCAGGGTGACACCAACCCAGAGTGTTGTGGTTGACAGCTTTGATGATCACCGGATTGCCATGAGTTTTGCTATTGCTGGCAAGGCGACAGGAGAAGCTCTCGACATCTCGGATATCGATGTGGTGGGTGTCTCCTTCCCCAATTTCTTTACACTGCTGGAATCGCTTGAGGTGTAAAGGGTAGCCTGCCGGTGGAGGAGGTCAGGTGCGCCTGACCTCTTTGATATGCTCCAGAAGGGCGCGGTTAAACGCTTCGGGTTGCTCGATGTTCGAGATATGTCCGGCTCCGGCCAGTATCCTGATTGTTGAGCCCGGGATACTGGCATGAATACCTGCCGCAGTCTCTTTGGTGGTCAGTTTGTCCTCCTCTCCATTCAGCACCAGCACGGGGCAGTTGACAGAGGCAAGTGATGGCGAAGCATCGCGGCGCATCATGATGGCGCGCATCGCGTCGTTGATGACGGCAGCAGATTGCTTGTTGATGATGGCTGCGACTTGCGCAACCAGTTCTGCTCTTTCGGTGTAGGTCGTGGAGGCAAAGTAATTGGGGATCATGCGGGCGGCAGCCTCCGGAGCACCATTGTTCTCAACAGCAAGGATAAACTCCTGCCTGTTTGACCGGGCAGCAGGAGTATCCGCTTCAGCCCGGGTATCGCACAGCACCAGCGAGGCGATTTTCTCGGGATAGAGGCGGTAGAGCTCAAACGCCTGGTATCCCCCCATCGACAGCCCGACAACGGTGACCTGTTGTATCTTCAGTGCATCGAGGAGGCCGGCCAGTTCATGGGCATAATCGGTAAAGCTCCACCCCTCTTTTTCCGGTGAGCCTTCAATGCCAAAAGAGTTTGGCGCTATGGCGGGGTAGCCTGCTGAACGGAGCGCCTCAATCTGGAGCTGCCACATCCCGGCAGAGAGCGGAAAAGCGTGCAAAAAAATGATTGCATGAGCTGTCGCGCTCTCTTTGTTCAAATTTGCTTCAAGGCGAGTGAGCATCGGTCAGTTTTCCTTGGTTTTTGGATATCCCTTGATATCACGGATAATACTGTTGGCTTCGCCAAGAATTTTTTTCGCCTCATCACGGGCCGTGTTGATGATCTCCTGCGAGCGTGTTTTTGCCTCATTACTGTAGGCTCCATCATGCTCATTGCTCTCGTACAGCTCAGTTGCCTTGTCGAGCATACTTTTAACTTTCCCGGAGATAATCTGCTGCGTCTCCCTTCCCTTGTGTGGAGCAAAAAGCAGCCCCATGATGGTGCCTGCGGCTGCGCCAAGTGCTGCTCCCCAAAAGAGCCCCTTGTAAAACTTGTCCTGCTGTTCCATAGTGCGATACCTGTTTTGGTTTTTGTGTAATATAAAGATAAACCGGGGAATGCACTTTGACTTTCCTGAATTTTTTGACAAATGCGCAATCGGAATTCATGGTTTATTTTGGTAAGATCTAACGGATGGATCGTTGATTATGCCTTGGTAGAGAAGTTCCTGGATTCTTGCTGCGGCATCTTACCCATTGAAAAAAAAATGTTCTCATTGCCTGTTTCGATAGTAATAGCTTTTGAGTCATTGTTTCTCTGAACGGAAATTTTTTTTTTTGCAACAATCGTTATCAAAGCTGCTCATATGAAAAAACTTTTGTTCCTCTGTTTTCTCCTGCTTGCAGGATGTACTGGTATCCCTGAGGGGATCACGGTTGTTGATGATTTTTCTCTTGATCGTTATCTCGGGACATGGCATGAGATCGTTCGTCTTGATAACCGGTTTGAAAAAGCGCTTGATCCGGTAGTGGCCACCTACTCGCTGGCTCCGGATGGGAGTGTCAAGGTGGAGAATAAAGGGTTTGATCTGAAAAAACAGGAGTGGAAGAGCGTCACGGGGCGCGGTGTGTTTGTTGACGACAAGATGACCAGCAAAGGCGCGTTGAAGGTCTCCTTTTTCGGCCCGTTTTATGCAAGCTACAATGTGATTGATCTCGACAAGGCAGGGTACCGATGGGCGATGGTGTGTGGTCGCACCAAATCATATTTCTGGATTTTATCGAAAGATTCGGTCATGGCTCCGGGGAAAATCGGTGAGCTTGTGGCCAAAGCTTCGACTCTCGGGTTTGATACTACAAAGCTGCGCTACCTGTGCAAGGGCAGGCAACAAGCTGAAAAATAGTTGTCATCGTTGCTTTTTTCTTCTCTTTCGTTTTTTTAAGCAACGTTTAGGAGTTCATTTATAATCTTTTAAGGATGCCTGAGGTACCTTGTACACAGTCAGT
>Ga0194037_1000035_pt1 | contig 94385 bp, 66 predicted proteins | sample JunL306m_MetaG_FD_148653 | JGI IMG/M metagenome (GOLD analysis project Ga0194037, IMG submission 148653) | Anoxic zone freshwater microbial communities from boreal shield lake in IISD Experimental Lakes Area, Ontario, Canada - Jun2016-L304-6m | ecosystem: Environmental > Aquatic > Freshwater >...
GCCGGTAATGAACCGGATAGCAACCAAGGTGCAGGAAACCGCTTCAAAGGTTGCGTCCCTGGGGCAACAGAGCGACCAGATTGGTGAGATAGTCGGCACCATTGAGGATATAGCTGATCAAACCAACCTTCTGGCGCTGAACGCCGCCATTGAAGCGGCCAGAGCAGGTGAGCAGGGCAGAGGCTTTGCGGTAGTTGCCGATGAGGTCAGGGCTCTGGCAGAACGGACAACAAAAGCAACCAAAGAGATCGGCGACAAAATTAAAAACATCCAGAACGAGACAAAGAAGGCCGTCATTGCTATGGAGGAAGGTGTGAGTGAAGTTGCCAATGGAACAACAGAAGCTGCCAAATCGGGCCATGCTCTCCACGAGATCCTGACGCTGGCCAATTCCGTTACAGAGCAGGCCAGTCAGATCGCAACCGCTGCTGAACAGCAGACTGCCACCACCTATGAGATAACCAGCAATATTCATCAGATTACCGAAGTGGTTCATCAGAGTTCCACAAACGCTCAGATGTCTGCCGTCGCATCGAACCAACTGGCACAGATGGCTGAAACACTGCAGAGTCTGGTAGCCCGCTTCAGGCTCGCCTGAACAAATTGACAAGGGGGAAACAATGAGCACAGCACTTATGAGAGTTGATCCCAACTCCAAATCAAACGAACTGATCCAACTGGTTAGTTTCATGCTGGCCGAAGAAGAGTACGGCGTTGAGGTACTTAAAGTCCGCGAAATTATCCGGATGCCGTCCATAACCAAGATGCCCAACACACCGCCGTATGTAGAGGGAATCATTAACCTGCGGGGCAAGGTTATCCCGATTATTTCCATGCGCAAACGTTTTTGTCTGATGGAAAGCGAAAACAACTCACATACCCGCATCATAATCATGGACGTAGCAGGAGCTTTGACCGGTTTCATTGTGGACGGCGTCTCGGAGGTGATTCGTATTCAGAGCGGCGATATCCAGCCGCCACCGTCGATGGTTCTCTCCGGCGGCATCGGCCAGGAGTTTATCACCGGCGTCTATAATCACGCCGAACGTCTGCTGGTTATTATGGATATTGACCGGATGTTCACGCAGGATGAACGCGACAGCTTCTGCGACAACTCTTAAGTAAGTTAAGCTAACTAATATTTAAATTAGAATTCAGGAGGAATGTCATGACTATTAAAACTCGTATGTTAACGTTTGGAATTGTAACTATTGCTTTTGTTGCCCTCGTCTCCATCCTTGCGATAATGGGAATTTCCAGGCTGGACAACTCTTTTGCCGGACTCCGGCAGCATGAGATCACCACTAAGATCGAAACCATCAAGGTCGGTCGCGAAATAAATTTTGTATCACGCCTGACACGCAACATCATGCTGGGTGCGGACTACGATAAGGATTTTAAAAGACTTGAAGAAACCGCAGAGAAAATAACCAGATCCTTTGATGCTCTGACAAAAGCCGCCGAGGGGGACGAGGACAAAAAACTGGTGGAGAAAGCCAGGGCCGATGCCCTGACCTTTGTCAACGATGGCAAGTCCAGGATGGAATCCCTGAAAACGATCCCGGCGGAAGAGCGTTACAAAGCATTCAAAGAGTACGAAAAGGGGGCCACCCCGCTGGCTATGAAGTCACGAGAGAGTTTTGACGCCATCATAAAAAATGCGGATAAGAGGTTTGAAGAAGGCAATAAAGAGTTTGAAAGCACAATCCGCCACACTTTAATAACCATCTCTATTGTCGGCAGCATTGCTGCTCTTGTGATCATAGTCGCTCTGCTTACACTGGCAAAGCTGATTGTGGGGCCGATTGGCGTACTCAAGAGTAACCTGCAAGCTATCCGCTCTACCTGGGAACTGAACCGGCGCCTTGACGATTCATCGAAAGACGAAATGGGCGACATAGCCCGCGAGACGAATGCTTTCATTCAAGCGCTCAGAGACGTTATCACCAAAGTGAATGACAGCTCAACAAAAGTAGCCGGTTCTTCAGCCGACTTGAGCAAGATCTCAAACAGAATTGCCGCTGGCTCGGAAGAAGTGGCAGCTCAGGCAAACACCGTCGCCACCGCCGGAGAGGAAATGACAGCAACCAGTCACGATATCGCCAAGAACTGTCAGTATGCGGCAGAAGGGGCACAGCAGGCTTCTAAATCCGCCCAGGACGGTGCGGTGGTGGTGGACAAGACCATTGCCGTTATGAATCAGATCGCAGAAAAGGTTCAGGAATCAGCCAGGACTGTCGAAAATCTCGGAGCACGTTCGGATCAGATCGGGGCCATTGTCGGAACAATCGAGGATATAGCTGATCAGACCAATCTGCTTGCGCTCAATGCAGCTATTGAAGCCGCCCGCGCAGGTGAACAGGGCAGAGGCTTTGCGGTAGTTGCCGATGAAGTCAGAGCTCTGGCAGAACGGACTACAAAGGCCACCAAAGAAATCAGCGAAATGATCAAGGCTATCCAGAACGAGACGAAAAGCGCTGTCACCGTAATGGAACAGGGTGTCCGGCAGGTGGAGTCAGGTACGACAGAAGCCGCCCGCTCCGGAGCAGCGCTGCATGATATTCTGCAGCAGATAAACTCAGTTGCCATGCAAGTAAATCAGATCGCCACTGCCGCTGAGGAACAAACCGCAACTACCAGCGAAATATCCAGCAACATGATACAAATCACCGATGTGGTACATCAGACATCTAAAGACGCCCATGTGTCAGCATCTGCTGCTGCTCAGTTGAGCGATAACGCTGAAGAACTACAGCAGTTGGTACGCCAATTCAAACTGTAGCCCAAGTGAGTATCATTCTCATAGTATTCGGTGATACCGATCAGCGGACAGAATATCAATGCGGATGGCATACATGAAATACAAGTCCTCAATAGTCTGTAGAGCAGTTGCTATCATAATCATGTATTTTGGTTGTGTGACGCAAACATCTGCTGCCGATAAACTGGTCATCGGCATCTCCCCTTCATTGATTTCTACGCTGACGGTAGTCGCTGAGAAGCAGGGGTATTTCAAACGCGAAGGAATCGATGTCGAACTGCGTAATGTCGGGTTCGGGAGTAACGGGGTTTCCGAGATGCTTGCGGGCAGGATCGATGTCGCAGAGTCATCAACTTTCGCTCTTGTTTCCAACTCGTTCAGTAAAAATGATTTTAAAATTCTGTCAACAATAGCGGTCTTCGGTAACGACAATATGATTATCGCCAGAACCGATCGGAAAATAAAGCGCGTCCATGATCTGAAAGGAAAACGGGTCGGAGTAATCAAGGGAGCGTTTGCGGAATATGTACTGGACCTGATGCTGCTTGGCGCCGGTCTGAATTCCAGCGATGTGCGTATCGTGCGCGACAGTGCCGATAATCTGCCGCAAAGAGTCGGTTCCGGGGAACTTGATGCTGCCTGTGTATTCGGGCTCTGGATTGACAAAGTCAGCCAAGCCCTTAACGCCAACGTGACAACTCTGCATGATGAAAAGGCGTTCCGGGTGACGGTGGTACTCTCTGCAAAAAGTAGCAGGATCGCACGTAATCCGGAATGTTTCAGGAAACTCCTCAAGTGTTACATCAAGGCAGAAGAATACATGAAAAAGAATCCTGAAAATGCCAGGAATATCCTGATCAGCCACTTCAGGCTTGATCCAAGTACGGCTCAAAAGGTCTGGAGGCTGAGCCGCTTCAGGGTATCGCTCGATCAGACCATGATCAAGGATCTCGAAAATATGGCGCAGTGGCAGATTGATTCCGGAATTCAGAAAAGCCGGAAAATTCCGGACTATCTGAACATAGTGCCGTTCCAGATTCTCGAAGGTGTTGACCCGAAACGGGTCACCATAGTCCATTAACCATGAAGATCAAGACCAGATTTAATCTGACAAACTGTTCAACTCTGGCACTCCTCCTGATATGGCTTATCTGCGCGGGAGTCGGAATTATTCACACGAAGGGCGCACTGGATGAATCCGTCAAGGCGGACCTGCTGGTGAACAGTCTGCATGGCCTGAGGATTCTGAGCCTGGAATACGAAAACCAGCCTTCAGACCGGATAATGCATCAATGGGAAGCACTGTACGGACAGATCGGCAAACAGATTGCCGGTCTTCCCAATATGCCTGAAGAGGCAAAAGATGCATTTATGAATATGAATAAACTATTCGGTCAGGCGATAAGCATAGATGCCAAAATCAACATTATGGCCAGAGCCCGTCTGAAAAAGCACCTCTTTACTTCTCTCCATATCGAATCTCAGCGGATCGTGGACTGGGCACAGAATGTTTCAGATACATCAAGAGAATCATATATTTACGACGCAAAAAACTACAGCATTGCCACATTGACAATACTGGTTCTGGTGGTGCTGATTACCACCGTGGTCATATTCATTACCAGCAAACACATACTTAAATCAATCGTTACACTCCAAAATGGCGCCAATCGCATAGCCTGCGGAGAATTCGGTGCCCGGATTGAAATCCCCGGGGTGGACGAACTGGCAACTCTGGCGGGATCGTTCAACGCCATGAGCAGTGATCTGCTGGGCACATACACCGAGCTGAACCGGCAGACAGCCTTATTGGAAAAGGAGATAACCGATCGCCAGATGGCGCAGGAGGGACTGGCGATAAAGCAGAAGCAGCTTGAAACTCTGAATACCGGACTCGAACAGCGCGTTCTGGAACGTACCAACGAGCTGGAAAAAATCAATGTGAGTCTCGGGCAGGCCCGTGATACTGCCGAAGCCGCCACCCGGGCCAAGAGCGACTTCCTGGCCAATATGAGCCACGAGATCCGCACACCGATGAACGCCATCATCGGCATGAACTATCTTGTCCTGCAGACTGAACTCTCTCCAAAACAGCGGGAGTACATAACAAAATCGAAGACCGCTGCCGAATCACTGCTGGGTATTTTAAACGATATTCTCGATTTTTCCAAAATCGAAGCCGGCAAACTGGAAATAGAACAAGTCGAATTCAAACTTGACGAAGTCCTGGATAAAGTCACCGGTATCGTAGCTATGAAGGCTCAGGAAAAGGGACTGGAGTTCATGATCAGTCTCGCGTCTGATATACCATTAACACTGGCAGGCGATCCGTTGCGTCTGGGGCAGATCCTCATCAACCTGTGCGGAAACGCGGTAAAATTTACCGAGCGGGGCGAGATCGTCATGCGGATAATCCGGAATAAGGCTGCTGCCTGCAACATGATTTCACTCCGGTTTTCGGTCTGCGACACCGGCATCGGCATAAGCAGAGAACAGTCAGATCGCCTGTTCCAGCCATTCAGTCAGGCTGATACATCAAGCACTCGCCGCTATGGCGGCACAGGACTCGGACTGGCCATCAGCAGGCAACTTGTGGAAAAAATGGGGGGTGAAATTCACGTGCTTTCCGAAGAGGGAAAGGGTAGTGAATTCGTCTTTAACGCAACCTTCGGGCAGTGCGGGCAGAGCGGGGAGCGTCAATGCATACCGTTACCGGATTCGCGGCGCATGCATGTTCTTGTGATTGATGACAGCCTGAGTTCCAGAGAGATATTTGAAGCTCAACTCTCCTCCCTTAACTTTGAAATTACACTCGCGGACTCTGCCAAGTCCGGCATTAATGCATTGAAACGAACCAGGAAGGGTTCTCCAATCGAAGTTGTGCTTATGGATTGTCGTATGCCTGACATTGATGGTTTTGAAGCAGCCAGGCACATCAGAAACATCTCAGCTCTCAGAAACCAGCCTCGAATCATAATGGTGACGGCCTACGGCAATGATGAAGTAAGGCAGAGGGTAGACGAGGAACATCTTGACGGTTATCTGACAAAACCGGTTTCTGTGTCGTCGTTGTTTGAAGCCGTAATGCCCTCATTTTACAGCAAATCTGTTAACCGGTTACCGGAAGATGATCAACCCCTGATAGCTCCTGAGGTTATGGAAAAGTTGCGGGGAATGAATGTTTTACTGGTTGAGGACAATGACTTCAACCAGCAGATCGCCGGCGAACTGCTGACCGGTGCAGGGACCTCGGTGACCATCGCTGATAATGGCAAAGTGGCCGTGGAACAGTTGAAGACGCAACGGTTCGATCTTGTGCTGATGGATGTTCAGATGCCGGTGATGGATGGCTACGAGGCAACCAGGCTGATACGCAGCGATGAGTCGATCAACTCTCTGCCGATAATCGCCATGACCGCCCATGCTATGGCAAAAGACCGGGAGAAATGCCTTCAGTCCGGTATGAATGATTATATCAGCAAACCGATAGTTCCATCGGAGCTCTACTCCGTTCTGTCGAAATGGATTACGCGGGATTACAAGGTTTCGAAAGATTCTTACGCCGCCCCCGTTCTGCAACAAGCTAACGGACTTTCAATTCCTCTGCCTGACAGCCTCCCCGGAATTTCGCTTGCTGAAGGACTGCGGTTTCAGAACAACAACAAAAAGCTTTATCTCAAGATGTTGAACCTCTTTAAGGATAAGAAGCGGACAATTGTCCTTGAAATCAGGTCGTGTCTGGCCGAAGGGGATTTTGAGACTGCCGGCCGGCTCGCACATTCAATAAAATCTGCAGTTGGAAGCATCGGAGCCGGGGAACTTATGTACCTTGCTGCAGAACTTGAGGTGGCGATTCAATACGGTGATACAGTTCTTATGGACAGATTCCTGAAAGATTTTGAGCAGCAGTTTTCAGTTGTTCTGTCCGGACTCGATAATGCGTTTCAGCACCAGCTGTTACGTCCTGTAAATACATCTGCCTGCAGAATTCCAACAGATATCTCTTGAATAACCGGAGTAATATAAACGTTCTACTCATGGAGCCAAAGATGATGGCAACACAACGATCAGGCAAAGTCATTTTCATACTGCTTCTATTGCTCGCACTGACCGCCAATGCTGAAACGAAACAGCTGCGTGTCGGCGGGGAAGACAATTTGCCGGTATCCTCAATTTCTGTTGACGGTAAAGCCTTAGGGTTATTCCCGGATGTTTTTATGGAAATTGCAAAAAAAGAACGTTGGAACTACGAATTCGTACCATGCGTTTGGAATCAATGTATGGAGGATTTGGCAGATGGCAAGCTAGATATTCTGCTCGCTACAGCCTATTCCCCAAAACGGGCTGAGATGTTTGATTTCAGTAACGAATCAATCTTTTCTAACTGGGGGCAGGTGTATATATCGAGCGGTGAAAAAGTTGATTCCATACTTGCACTCGAAGGGAAGCGAATTGCCGTAGTACGCAACGATACTCATGCATTGGCATTTCGCAAGCTGATAGGGGATTTTGGTAAGCAAGCCGATTTTGTGGAGGTTGAAAAACAGGAAGATGTGTTTAAGCAGATAGACCAAGGTAGCGTCAATGCGGGAGTCGTTAACAGATTCTTCGGCCAGAATCATCTTAAAGAATATCGTGTTCATGTGACCCCGGTAGTTTTCAATCCCATAGAAATTAAATTTGCTGTTGCCAAGGGGAAACACGCTGATATTTTGGCAGCTCTTGACAAAAACATATCCAAGCTGAAACAACAGCCGAACTCAATATATGCCAGTTCAATGGAGCGCTGGTTAAACGTGGGATCAACTACTCATCATCTTCCCGAGTGGGTTTCTCCCTATATTATTGCTTCGATTCTTACGAGCATAGGTTTGATAACAGGGATTGTCTTGATGAAGTATGAAGTGCGGCGCAAGACGGCAGCGTTATCCCTGGCAAAACAAGAGGCCGAATCGAGCCAACGCCTTTACAGCGCAACCCTTGATAACACATCCCAATTCTGCGGATTGCTGTCGCCGGATGGAACAGTTTTGAATGTCAACCAGACGGCACTGGAAGTAATCGGGGCTGCAAAAGAGACGGTGGTTGGACGACCTTTCTGGGAAACACACTGGTGGATACATGACCGGAATGTCCAGGAGCGTCTTAAAGATGCAATACTCAGATGCGCCGCAGGCGAATCCATCAATTATGAAACAACGAATCAGGATGTTACGGGCAAGCTCCTTTACATAGACTTCTCGCTTAAGCCGGTGAGAGATAATTCAGGGGCAATTATATTCCTTATCCCCGAAGGGCAGGATATCTCCAACCGCAAGAAAATAGAGAATGAGCTGCTTAGGCGTGAGCAGGAGCTGCAGTCACTTTTTATGGCCGCCCCGGTGGGCATTGCTTATGTTAAGGACAGGATTTTTCTGAAGGTCAACGATGCGCTGTGTATGCTCTACGAATACTCTCGAGATGAGTTGACAGGACAAACCAGCAGAAAGCTTTACGAATCCGACGCCGGATATGAAGCTTTTGGAAGTCAGGCATACAGTCAGGCCATTGAAGCTCATCATGTAATGCTTGAAAACCGCACCGTTACCAAAAATGGCAGAATCATAGACGTTCTGATGAGTATTGCACCGCTTGTAAAGGGTGACGCATCGTCCGGTTTTGTTACCATAGTGCTTGACATTACCGATAGAAATAAAGCCCTGACCGCTCTAAAAGAAAGCGAGATGCGCTTTCAGGCCATATTTAACGAGAGCCCGATAGTTATCGCTCTTAATTCAATGCAAGATGGTTCGTATGTCGATGTGAACCGGAAATTTCTTGAAGTAATAGATCTTACCAAAGATGCCGTTTTGGGGAAAACTCCACAGGAACTGGAATTTATTTCAGCAGAAGAAAACCAAAGGCTCCGTGAAATATTGGTAGCCAAAGGTAAACTTGAGCAGGAAGAGTTTATTAATAAAATAAACAACGAAGAAAAAATACATCTCATCAATACCCATTTCATCGAAATTAATGCTACTCCTTTCGCACTAACCATGCTTCAGGATGTTACCAGACGGAAAAAGGCTGAGGATAAGCTTAAAGAAAGTGAAAAACGCTTCCGGACATTGATTGAAGAAGCACCCATAGGCATCTCGATGGTGCGGGACCTGCGTTACGTCTACTCAAATAGTTCACATGCCAGAATCTTCGGTTTTGATGACCCTTCGGAACTTATCGGAATGTCTTTGCTGGACAGAATTGCTCCTCATAATCACCCAATGCTCCTCGAATATGCTCGAAAACTGGATAATAGTGAAATGTCAGCAACCCAGTTTGAAACAGTAGCTATCCGTAAAGACGGCACTCAATTTCCCTATCTTGTGTCTGCATCCCGGTTGGACCTCTCCGACGGTTCTGTGGCGCTTTCGTTTGGAACCGATATTTCGGAGCGCCATCAGGCTCTGGAACTTATGATCCAGAGTGAAAAAATGACCATGATTGCCGGAATGGCAGCTGGTATGGCGCATGAAATAAACAACCCCCTGGGCATAATTTCTCAGAATCTCCAGAATCTGGAGCGACGCTTCTCTCCCACCTTACCGGCTAACTGCAATGTGGCTGAAGAAATCGGCCTCGATCTGGATCTGGTGAGGCAGTATATGTCGAGACGCGACATGCACAACTATATATCCGGTATGCGCAGTGCAGTTAAACGGGCCTCTGACATTATCTCCAACATGCTTCAGTTCAGTCGCCATAGCGATGCTTCCCATCAACTGATCAATCTTAACGAGATTATTGAACATTCCATTAAACTGGCTTCCAGCGACTTCGATCTTCGCAAGAAATATGACTTCAAAAATATTGTAATAACAAAAGAGTATGACGAACAACTGCCAGCTGTCTCCGTATGCATAACAGAGATAGAGCAAGTGATCATAAATCTTCTGAAAAATGCAGCTCAGGCAATGTTTGACTCCGGCACGGCAAGTCCGGCAATTCTGATACGTACGTTCCGCAGCGACGGACATGCCGTTACCAGCATCAGAGATAACGGCCCCGGCATAAGTGACAATGTCCGTCAACGCATATTTGACCCGTTCTTTACAACCAAGGATGTCGGTAGCGGGACCGGCCTGGGACTGTCAGTGTCTCATACAATAATTTCAAAAAACCACGGCGGTGAGATTTCAGTTGAATCTCAGCCCGGTCAGGGTTCCTGTTTCAGAATCCAGATTCCAATCTATAAAAAGGAGATAACAGTATGATGGCTGCACACAGAAACCTTTCAGTTCTAGCGATTGACGATGATGCAGATATGCGAAAGAGCATTGTATCGTACCTTGAAGATATGAATTTTACCGTATATGAGGCATCTGGCGGGCGCGAAGGAATTAACTCGTTTGAAAAACACCGCCCGGATTTAGTATTTACCGACTTGATGATGCCTGAAGTTGACGGTATGGCGGTTGTAAGTGAAATTACGCAAAAAAGCCCCGAAACCCCGGTTGTAGTGATTTCCGGAAACGGTTCTGTTGAATACGCTATTAAAACAGTCCGAAACGGCGCGTGGGATTATATAACCAAACCGATCCATGACTTTTCAGTTATTGATCGGATCACCAATCAGGTCCTTGACCGTGCGTATGCCTTAAAGTCAGAACGTGCCTACAAGGAGAGCCTGCAAAAAGCGGTCATGAGTCAGGATCGACAGCTTTCAGAAATCATCTTTTCTGATCCTCTGACAAAACTGCCGTTGCGTGGCCAGATCCGTGAAAAATTCTTCCAGTCAATAGTCAATGAAAATTTCACTGGCGACCTCTTTGTCATGCTGCTTGAACTTGATAATTTTAAGAGTATCAATGAAACATTTGGTCATGAATACGGCGACCAGATGGCTGTCAGTCTGGCAGAAAGGCTGAAAAATCTGCTACCGCCAGACGTTGTCGTCGGCAGGATAGGAACCGATGAATTCGTTGTAATGGTATCAAACAATCAAGAGATATCGGGTTATATTGCAGCGCTCAGAGCTGTGTTTGACGAACCGTTTATGCTTATGAACCAGGAGGTATATGCAGGCTTCAATATTGGCATCTCCTCTTTCCCGCAGGATGGAGAATCCATTGATCCTCTTCTTCAACACGCCGATATAGCAAGATCCAACGCAAAGATGGCCGGAAAGAACCGGCACTGCTTCTATTCCCGTGAGCTCTGGGAGCATGTACAGGATCGAATGGCATTGGAGTCAGCGTTGCGAAAGGGATTGGAGCGGAAAGAATTTCTGCTCCACTACCAGCCCAAGATGGATGCGCAAAACAGGCGCATGCTCGGTATGGAAACTCTTATTCGCTGGAAGCCCACCGGTAGCGACAGATTGGTTTCACCGGTTGTATTTATCCCTATGCTGGAAGAGTCAGGACTCATAACCGAAGTAGGCACCTGGGTGCTGGAAACAGCATGCACCCAATATGTGGATTGGCGCAAGCAAGGTATGGGAGCGATACGTTTGTCGGTAAACATTTCAGCCATTCAGTTTAATTCCGAAAACCTGCCGGAAGTCGTAAAGGGCGTGCTGAGCCGTACCGGTATGGAACCGGATCTGCTCTGCCTCGAACTGACTGAAAGTATTGTAGTTAAAGATATACATGAGACGATTGCCACCCTGAAAGCTCTGGCTGTGCTTGGAATAAAGCTTTCGATTGACGATTTCGGCACCGGTTATTCATCGCTGAGTTACCTGAAAGATATGCCCATAGATGAATTGAAGATTGACCGTTCTTTTGTAATAAACCTGCCGGATAACCCTGCCTCAGTAGCCATCGTTGAGTCAATCCTTGGCATGTCCAAAGGTATGAACATGACCGTTGTTGCTGAAGGAGTAGAGACACCTGAGCAGGCAGATTTCCTGACCTCGCACGGATGTCAGGAACTCCAGGGATATCTGTTCAGCAAACCGTTGGCGGCAGAGGACTTTTTCGGATGGTGTCGGGGTAGAGAATACTGTGAAGAACATCGTGATCAACATATGACCTGTAACTGGAATCGGAGTGCAGACGGCGTCCTTTAGCGCCAAGCTCCACTACCCGTAAGTTAGGCGGCACCGGCACCGGCCTTACTATCAGTCGCCGTCTGACGGAACTGATGGGCGGAAGCATTTCTGTTGAAAGCACGCCTGGGACAGGTAGCTCTTTATCAACCAACAGCTATTTTACTCAGTCTCGCCATCCTTGCTGACCCTGAAAGATGGTTTTTTATAAGACTCATGCAGATATGAATCCGGTGTTGTTGTCATATTTCCGTCACGTAATGACGAGTAATGCGGAGACATAATCTCTACACCGGCTTCATTGAACTTTTCCTGAATGTTCTGATGCAGAAATGAATAGGTACCAGCCATGACCGATGGCTTATCAGTGTAGGCATTGACCTGATAGCTGACATAGAAATCATCAAGGCTCGTCTGGAGAACGAAGGGGGCGGGCTTATCAAGAATGTATTCAGTCGATAGTGCCGCCGAAATCAGCAGTTCATGTACCTGACGCCAGGGTGCGTCATAGCCGATGGTTACGGTTGTATGGAGGATCAGTCCGTGTTCCAGCGCTGACGAGCTGAAATTGGTGATATGACTGGCGAGTACCATGGCGTTGGGAACCGTGATGTCAACGTTCTTTATGGTCCGTATGCGGGTAACAAGCAGATTATTTTCCACCACATCACCTACCGCGTCAGAAATTTTGACCCGATCCCCCAGTTTGAAGGCCCGCATATATGTCAAAACCACACCGGCAACGATGTTTGATATTGCTGAGGATGAACCCAGCGAAAAAAGCACGCCGAGAAAGACCGACACCCCCTTGAAAGCTGGTGAGTCAGATCCTGGAATGTATGGAAATGCAACGACTGCAGCAAATGCAATAATCAAGAAACGGACTATCTTGAAGGTGGGATCGGCCCAATCGTGATAAAAACCGGTAATGGTGATGGTCTGCTTCTTGACCTCTGAAAACAGGAACCGGATGAATTTAATCACATAGTGGGTAAAAACGATAATAACCAGCAGGAAGAAAATATTGGGGAGAGATGCGACGAACGTATTCCAGAATTTCTCGATAGGAGCCAAGGCGTATTCAAGCAGCTTAGCTGCCATACCGTGGGTCCAGGGGAAAAAACTGAGAACCAGCGGAATGTACAAACAGAAGCTGGCAAACAGAAGGACCGTTCTGGCTCCACTAATAATTGAGGATATAACAGAGGAAATCCGATCTTCACTTAAAACCTCAATCGATTGGAAACGAAAGGAACGAATGTAGGTACTGCACCACGACTGAATTTTCACTATGACCTTTGGATGAAAGTGACTGATCAGCAATAGCATCACTATCAAGGCCACCGTAGACAATAGAGTATAGAGAGCGCCGAGCAAGATCATCCGCGTGCTGTACTCCTTGTGTCGTGCTTCAACAGCCGCACGCATCTTGCCGGCCAATTCCTCCGCCAGGGCCGGCCGCAGCTTGCCTTCGGCCTGGGCATCGGCATCCGTCACACTCATGAGTATCGTCTCTCCGGCAACGATATCACTTGTTGCATCACTATCCGCCACTTTTATCAAATCCACGCTGAATAAGCGGCTATTAGCAAGTTTAGTGAGACGGGCAGATATGATTTTTGCCCGGTCTTTTGGTGAAAAAGAGAGCACTCTGATCTTGATGGCAAAAAGAGGCCGGCCCTCAAGCGTAACCATGTTTTCAGGCGATGCCGGAGCGGCTATATTTTCAGGAGTCGGATCATCAGGATCCGTGCTTTTCTGTGACTCCGCCATTAGCATGGTTACAGACATAAGCATGGAAACAGCCAGCAGGATTATTGAGCGCATCTTGTCAACCTCCTGTGTGGAGTAAACATTTGAATAAGTATCATCTCAATCTCTTAGTATAGAAGATACATATTGTCTTCTTTAGCACAATTTACTATTCTGGTTGTATTTTTTTACTTATTGCATAGCCGATCACAGGAATGAAGTTAAAATTTCAAACTCAATATCAGGTTGGAGAAACACCATGACCCAAGAGAAGCATATCTGCATGAGCGAACCAGATTTTTCCGATATCCTGAAAGCCGGAGTAACTCGCTTCAGGCAGCACGTTTTTCCAATGCGCAGGAAGCTGTTTGAAAAACTTGCCAAGGCGCAAAACCCTAAGGCGCTCTTCCTCACCTGCGCAGACTCTCGGGTGGTCCCATCCCTGATCACGAATACCGGCCCAGGAGATCTGTTCGTCGAACGCAATCCCGGAAATCTGGTTCCCATATACCGGGAGGAAGCGGTGGGGGTATCGGCGAGCATCGAATACGCAGTCGCCGTCTTGCGGGTGGAGCATATCATCATCTGCGGACACTCCGACTGCGGAGTGGTCAAGGGCATTCTGCATCCCGACAAGGTTACACAATTACCGGCAGTCGCTCGATGGATGGAGTTCGGGAAACCGGCGAGGGACGCACTGCTTAAAGAATTTTGCTGCCTGCCGGAAGCGGAGCAGATCCCGATTCTTACGGAATTCAATGTTCTGAATCAGATTGACAACCTGTATACGCACCCTTCAGTCCTGCAGGCAGTGAAGGATGATCGGCTCACCATTCATGGCTGGGTGTATCACATCGAAAGCGGCGAAGTGCGGGAATATAATGCCGGCAGCAAACGCTTTGAGACATGGCCGGGTGCTCGATCATAATTCATTACAAGCATCAATGACGCCCAGTTTGCCTCTTGCTGATACCACGTATCCAAAGGAGCCGGTTTGAAAGTAGCGATCAAGGAGTTTTACGAACGGGAATCTTCAACGGGAATCCTGCTGATGATGGTGACGGTTGCTGCCCTGATATTGAAGAATTCAATTCTGGCAAGTGTCTATACTGCCTTCCTGAATACGCCGGTCGAGATCAGGTTCGGCGCGTTACAGATCGCCAAACCGCTGCTGCTCTGGATCAATGACGGACTTATGGCTGTTTTTTTTCTGCTGGTGGGACTGGAGGTCAAGCGGGAGTTGCTGAGGGGGAGCCTGTCGTCATGGACACAGGCAGCACTGCCGGTGATAGCGGCCATAGGCGGTATGGCGATTCCCGCCCTTATCTATATCGGTTTCAACTTTCGGGAGCCGTCTGGGCTCCATGGTTGGGCTATTCCCACCGCCACTGACATAGCCTTTGCACTCGGCATTTTGTCGCTGCTGGGGAACCGGGTTCCATCCTCACTGAAGATATTCCTGTTGGCTCTTGCAATCATAGATGATCTGGGTGCAATCGTTATTATCGCCCTTTTTTACACCACCAATTTGTCACTGGTTTCAATCGCGGTTGCCGCAGGAGCATTGCTGGCGCTCTATGCTCTGAATCGGGCCGGAGTAGTGCGCAGGGCAGCATATATGCTGCTGGGCGCGATATTATGGGTAAGCGTTCTGAAATCGGGGGTCCACGCTACCCTTGCAGGTGTTGCCCTGGCCTTCATGATCCCTCTTGATGCACGCGAGGATGGGGCTGAACACTCTCTGTCCGAAAAGCTTGAGCACGACCTGCATCCCTGGGTGTCGTTTATGATCTTGCCACTGTTTGCTTTCGTGAATGCTGGTGTGGACATGCGTGGGCTGTCGCCAGGTATGCTGGCAACGCCGGTCCCGTTGGGAATTATGCTGGGGCTTTTTATCGGCAAGCAGGCCGGGGTGTTTTTCTTCAGCTGGCTCGCCATCCGTTTTAAGCTGGCGGCTCTGCCGGAGAGAAGCAACCTGGCCCAGCTCTATGGTATAGCACTGATGACCGGCATCGGGTTTACCATGAGTTTTTTTATCGATTCGCTGGCCTTTGTGGATGACTCAATCTACGGATATGCTGACAAACTCGCCATCATGATCGGTTCACTGCTGTCGGGGGGCGCCGGGTATCTGGTATTGCGGACAACCGGCGGCAACCGTTTAAAAAGTCGATGAGTTGAATAAGCCGTTACCGTATCGATTTTCAATTCTGGAGGTATCCTGGTTTATGAGACCGCTGTTCGGGCCTATAACAAAAACATTCAAATCAATATGCTCGCCAAGGGGGGTAACAAAAAGATTGATAACCTGAAGGATATATTTTCCGTTCAGATGCAGGAACTCTATTTTCCCGTCGCCCTGGATGATATGGGCGCCAGTTTTGAATTTCTCTTACTGGAAAACAATAGCCATGTTTTCATGCCCCCGGATGGAATTCCGGTCAAGGTTACCGCAATAGAGCACAAACATCCCGGAAGTGCATACAGCTACCGCTATGAGCGAGATGGCTACTCCATCGTGTTTTCAACGGATATTGAGCATGGAGATACTCTCGATGAAAAAGTGGTCGAGCTGGCTCATGATGCCGACATTCTCATTCATGACGGACAATACTCAAGTGATGAGCTGCTCTTGAAGAAAGGGTGGGGACACAGCAGTTTCCAACAAGCCGCCGAAGTGGCTGTCAGAGCTAACGTCAGACAACTTGTAATCACACACCACGACCCTGAACACACTGATGATTACCTGAGGAAGGCGGAGAAAAAATGCCAGGATATATTTCCCCAGAGCATTTTCGCACGCGAAGGCATGGTCATCGGCACCTGAGCCGCTTGCTGATTCCTGCCGATTATATCAATACACTTGAAAGGACTATAAATGGAGAATAACAGAAAGAATCGCCCCACCATTTTAGCTGTTGACGATACCCCGGATAATCTTTCGCTCATTTCATCTCTCTTGAGAAGTGAATATAAAATCAAGGTTGCCAGTGAAGGAGAAAGCGCACTTAAAATATGTGCAGGGGAAAACAAGCCAGACCTGATCCTTCTTGACATTATGATGCCAGGATTATCTGGTTACGATGTACTCAAACAACTCAAAACTGATTCAAAAACAAGCGATATCCCCGTAATATTTCTTACGGCCTTAAGTACTGCGCATGAGGAAAAGAAAGGTTTGGAGATGGGGGCGGTTGATTATATAACCAAACCGATTTCTCCTCCCATATTGGAGGCACGTGTTAAAACGCAGCTACAACTCAAGGCTGCGGCTGATTTTCTGAAAGATCAGAATGTATACCTTGAAATGGAAGTTGCCAGACGACTTCGTGAAATATCGGCGATTCAAGATGTGACTATTTTATCGATGGCCTCACTCGCGGAAACACGTGATTCTGATACCGGGAATCATATCCGGCGCACCCAGCATTATATGAAAACGTTGGCAGACAGGCTCAAAACTCATCCCCGTTTTGCAGAGTTTCTTACCGTACAAACAATCGACATGCTCTACAAGTCGGCGCCGCTACATGATATTGGCAAGGTCGGAATCCCTGATCGCATTCTTCTTAAACCAGGCAGGTTCACTCCGGAAGAATTTGACATAATGAAGGCGCATAGCGCTCTGGGGTGTAATGCCATAGAACATGCGGAAAACCAGCTTGGTATGCCGGTGGCGTTTTTGATGCTTGCCAAGGAAATAGCATATTATCACCACGAAAAATGGGATGGCAGCGGATATCCGAGCGGGAAATGCGGCGACGATATTCCAATCTCGGCGCGCCTCATGGCGGTTGCTGATGTTTACGATGCCCTGATAAGTCGCCGGGTCTATAAAGAAGGGATGCCGCACGAAAAAGCCGTGGCGATCATCATCGAAGGGAAGGGAAACCACTTTGACCCGGATGTTGTTGACGCCTTCGTTGAACGTGCTGATGAGTTCCATTCCATTGCGACATGCTTTGCCGACAGCGATACGGACTTGCATAAAAAAGCAGAACAGTTGGCGGTGTTGCAGGGATAGAAAATCCTGCGATTCTGAATAGAACGAAGAATCCTTATTAAAAGGGTATCCTCATGCGCAGACTTGTAAATTTCGTGGAACGATTGCAACTCAACACCAAGCTGTTGCTGGGCTTTGGTTTTGTTCTGCTGATCACTCTGTTCATCGGAAGTACCAGCTTGTACAACCTTGCCGAAATGAACAAGTCGGCCCAACAGCTCTATGAAAAAGATGTGCTGGGTATATCCCACATCAAGGAGACCAAAATCAATTTGATCTACATCGGGAGCAGCTTGCAGTCGTCTCTGACAGCGGACCATGTAAAGCGTGAACTGTTCAGAAAGCAGATTGACAAGGCTCGCGCAACCTTGGCGAAGGAACTGGAAGAGGTGCGCAAGCGAACCTTCAGAGAGGAAAACAAAAAGCGGCTCGCAGAATTCGATGCTCTCTACATCCAATATCTGCATTATGTAGATCAAGTGATTACGTTGATTGAAGTCGGAACTGCAGAATCCGGCATTCAGGCATCCCGGATTATGGCAAGCGCCGGTTTTATTGCCGCAAGCACCAGAGCTGACGAAAAGCTCGATGAAATTACCAATAGCAAGGAAAAAGGCGCCCAGCAGGCAGCTATGGCTATGGCCGCCCGGTATGTGCAAAGCCGGTTTCTGTTTATGCTCCTTCTTTTTGGCAGCCTGGCGGGCGGGGCAACATTCGCCTGGTTGATCAGTGTCTCAATCCGGTCCCCTCTGGATATGCTGCGCAGCAGCATTGAGGATATTACGCATGGCCGGCTCGATATCACTATACCGCATACGGAGTACGACAACGAAATCGGTGCGATGGCACATTCTGTTCAGATTCTGCAGCAGGGCGCCCAGGAGCTGGAAGCGCAACGCTGGGTCAAACAGGGAGTGGCCGAGATTGATCAGGCGGTACAGACAGCGGTGACGTTTGAAGAATTCGGCACAATGCTCTCATCACGGCTGGCATCCCTGCTTGGTATTGTCTATGTGGCGCTGTATATTTCAGATACCGGGGAATCAGAGCTGCGGCGGGTCGGAGGTTACGGCTGTGACGATTCGATCCATCCCGGCCGTTTCGCATGGGGTCAGAGTCTTGTAGGTCAGGCAGCACTGGATAAGAAACCGATTTTCCTGTCACTGCCCGAACAGGAACCTGTCGGGGTTTTACTGGGTCCGGGTACGCTGAAGATTCACAACGTATTGATCTCGCCTGTTGTTGGCCGCGCTAAAGTGCTGGGCATCCTTGAAGTGGGAGCTCTGAAGCCTTTTGACAGCAGGAGCACCGCCTTTATTGATGCATTATTACCGGCTGTAGCGGTAAAACTCCAGATCCTCGCCGGCAATATAGCCACACGCAAACTGTTGGATCAAACACAGGCACAGGCGTTTGAGTTGGCGGCTTCGGAACAGCAGTTGATTGCCCGTCGTGACGAGCTTGAGGAAAATAACGAACGGCTGGCTGAGACCGAGGAACGTACCCGACTGATTTTGGGTGCCGTAGGCGACGGGATAGTCGGTATGGACATCGCAGGCAGGATGACATTTACCAATCCTGCTGTGCCACTCTTATTGGGTTATAGCGAAGATGAGCTTATAGGTAAGTCGATGCATGATCTGGTGCACCACACCTACCCTGATGGTCGTGAGTTTCCTCGTCACGAGTGTTCGATGTATCAGACAACGTGTGACGGCACACCGCGCACGGTGGACAACGAAGTCCTCTGGCGCAAGGATGGAAGCGCTCTGCCGGTCGAATACTCTACAACACCGGTATATAAAGAAGGAATGATTGTCGGATCGGTCATTGTTTTTCGGGATATCACCGAGCGGAAACAAATGGAAGAGGAAATCAGGCATGCTAACATGATGAGCGATTCTGCACTCGATCTGACCAAAGCGGGTTACTGGCTGATTGATTATAGAGATCCGGACTATTACATCAGCTCCGAACGCGCTGCCGCCATCTTTGGAGAGCATCCTGCACCGGGCTATCGCTATCATCTGACAGATGAATGGTACAACCGGATAGTTGCCGCAGATCCAAAAGTTGCCGAAGCCACAGGTGTCAATTACGCAGCTGCCTTGGAAGGAAGTATTCCTCGCTATGATGCGACGTACTGCTACAAACGCCCGATTGATGGTCAAGTGGTATGGATTCGCGCGATCGGCAATGTAGAGCGTGATGAGAATGGCAACCCTCGTTTCATGTACGGAGTTACGCAGGACGTTACAGAGAGCAAACTTGCTGAAGATATGATTCGAACCAGTCAGGAACAGATGCAGACACTGGTAAACAGCGCCCAGTCGGTAATTTTTATGAAAGATTCAACTGGTCGCTATCTATTGGTCAATCACTATTACGAGAAAGCAACCGGCATTCTGAAAGATACGATCATCGGCAGGACCGATTTGGACTTCATGCCACGTGAAGTGGCCGAGGCCATCATGGAACATGACCGCTTAGTCATGGAGACTCGTAAGCCGATTACCTACGAGGAAAGCGTACCAAACCCTGACGGGGAACTGCTGGACTACCAGTCAACCAAGGCACCGCTGATCAATGCGACGGGCGACGTGTACGGAATTTGCGGAGTTGCAACTGATATTACCGAACGCAAACAGGCAGAACGTGCAGTAATGCTCGCCAAGGAAATGGCCGAGGAGGCCACCAGGGCCAAAAGTGATTTTCTCGCCAACATGAGCCACGAGATCCGCACCCCGATGAATGCCATCATCGGCATGTCCCATCTGGCGCTGCAAACTGATCTTAACCCCAAACAGAAGAACTATATCGAAAAAGTTGATTCCGCAGCCAAAAACCTGCTTGGAATCATCAACGATATCCTGGACTTTTCCAAGATCGAAGCCGGCAAGATGTCAATGGAACAGGCTGATTTTTATCTTGAAGATGTCCTGGAACAGCTCGCCGATCTATCAGTGATCAAGGCGCAGGATAAAGGACTGGAACTGCTCTTTGATGTTGGCACCGATGTGCCGACCGCCCTGGTCGGTGACTCGTTGCGACTGGGACAAGTTCTTACCAACCTGGTCAACAACGCCATCAAATTTACTGAAAAAGGGGAAATTACTGTTGGGATTCACAAGGTGGCCGATGAATCGGATGGTGTTCGATTGCGATTTGAGGTTAAGGATACCGGCATTGGCCTCACTGAAGAGCAGCGTAACAAACTGTTCAGCGCTTTCGCTCAGGCAGATTCATCGACTACCCGCAAGTATGGCGGCACCGGTCTGGGCTTGACCATCTGCAAAAAACTGATCGGAATGATGGGTGGAGAAATCGGCGTAGACAGCGAGCCGGGTAAAGGGAGCACCTTCCATTTTACCGGAAAGTTTGGGGTGCAGTCCGAGCAACGCCGTCTTTCAGTAAATGCCACCGATGTTCTGGGGTTGCGCATTATGGTCGTTGACGACAATGCCGGCGCCCGTGAAATACTCCATAATATGCTTGTTTCGCTCAAATTTGATGCGACAGCCGTCAGCAGCGGCGCAGAAGCCATCGGAGAACTGGAACAGGCTCATCTGGAACACAGGCCTTACGGTTTGGTTCTGATGGACTGGATGATGCCCGGTATGGACGGCATTGAAACTATCAAACGCATCCGCGCAGATATCAAACTCTCTGAGATTCCGGCTTTCATCATGGTCACGGCCTATAGTCGTGACGAACTGCTGCAAAAGGCGGCAGGCATTCAGATCGATGGTTTACTGGTAAAACCGGTAAGTCCCTCAACCTTGCTGGACAGCATCATGAACGCGCTTGGCAAAGAAGTATCGCAGCGTACCCGCAGACACGAAAGAGAGGCAAACTACCAGGATGCGGCCCGACAGGTAAAAGGAGCCTGCCTGCTGCTGGTTGAAGACAACGCCGTGAATCAGGAATTGGCGCTGGAGATTTTGCAGAACGCCGGTCTTTCAGTTGATATCGCCAATAACGGTGCCGAAGCGCTGGAAAAGGTGGCGCAGACTACCTACGACGGCATTTTGATGGATTGCCAGATGCCGATGATGGATGGTTTTGAGGCTACGCGCAGGATTCGGCAGGATGAACGTTTTGCTGACCTTCCCATTCTGGCAATGACCGCCAACGCAATGGCTGGTGACAAGGAAAAATGCATTGAAGCCGGCATGAATGACCACATCACCAAACCGCTTGACATGGCCCAGCTCTTTATCACCATGGCGGAATGGATCAAACCTGCGGCAGCCGTGGAATGTGCCGATAGCCCGCTTATTGCGACCAAAGCAGAGGGCATTTCCACTATTCCCGGGCTTGATTTTAACTCAGCCCTGACACGGATGGGGGGGAGCACCAGACTGTTATCCAGGATGATTAACCGCTTCGCAGAAACCCAGGCTGATGTCATGATACGCATCGGCAGTACAATATCAGACGGTGATACGGAAACCGCCCTCCGGGAAGCGCATACCGTCAGGGGGTTGGCAGGCAATATCGGCGCTGTATCGATGGCCGAGAGTGCAGGTGTAGTCGAAAGGATGCTGAAACAGGGCGAAACCGAAGGGCTTGACGATGCGCTGAACGCCATGGCAGCTGAACTCGCCTCGTTGCTGGAGAGAATTCCGGTAGCCATGGGTGAACCGGAAGAAACAGAAATACACCAGTGCAGCAGTGCGATGCTTACTGTTGACAAAGATGCCTTGACGAACGATCTCCGCCAGTTTGCAGCAATGCTGGCAGATTACGATTCCAGCGTTGATGAGCTGTTTGAAGGTCTTTCCGGGCGTTTGATCGCTTTGGATCAGGAAAATGCTCACAAGGAATTGCTGAAATTAGTAACCGGCTATAAATTTGATGCCGCACTGGAACGTCTGCAAAAAATGGCACGTGAATTGGATATTACGCTGTGACCGGGAGTGCTGCCAGGAAACGTAAAAATACTGGCACGCAATCTGCGCAACCGGAATATTAATCCATATCCTTCAGCACAACAAATATCCCATGTGGAGGCGGGTCTGTAACATAGTATTTGCGGATCAAGGCGATGTTGACACTTTCCAGCACAGTACCTTTAGTGGCCAGCATCATGCCGCTTCCGGTGACTAAATCCCTGGCAACCTGCATGCCGGAAATCAGCTCCTGATGTGGTAATTCAATTTCTGAAACAACTCCACTTTTCCTGATTGCCTGAAAAAACACCGCTCGTGTAGCCCATCGGAAGTGTTTGATCAAATGCGGATCTATCTGGCTTCCCGCCATCACAGCAAGTTTTGAAATAGCATACTCTGCTTTATCCGTTTTGACCCTGGCGGCAGCGTGATCAATACTATCGGCAATGGCGATCATACGCGCACCGAGGGGAATCTCATCGCCTTTCAGACCATCAGGAAAACCGCTGCCATTAAAACCTTCATGGTGATGCCGCACCATCAATGAGACCTCACTCAACTCTTCATTGTCCGTAAAGAGGAACTGGCTCCGAATGGGGTGTTGCTGATAGTCCTTTAACTCGTTTTCGGTCATTTCAGTAATAGGTTTTTCAATGACATAGTCTGGTTGAGAAATCTTGCCAATGTCGTGAAGCAGACCCCCGAGTGCAACGCTACGGATTGTCTTATAATCCAGAGACATGCTCCTGGCAGCCTCTGTAACCAGTTTGCTGACAACATTTGCGTGAGTCGCATGACGTGCTTCGAGCAGTTCAAAAAGACCATTAGCTGCAATAATCAGAGAGTTTACACTGCCACCTTTATGTTTTGCCTCAAGATCATGAACTTTTTCGACTTGCCCTCTGATTGTTCCAACATTCGAAATCACTCGAGATTTCAGATTGCTGTTCCACTCAGAAAGTTCCTTTTGTGCTTTGCGCAGTGCGGTGTGAGTCTTAACACGTGCAAGGGCCAGAGTAGGACTGATCGGTTTGGTGAGGTAGTCTACACAGCCGACATTGAACCCCTTTTCCTCATCGCTTATTTCGCCTAAAGCGGTAACAAAAATAACAGGGATATCCAAAGTCTTACGGTTTTTTTTCAGGCATTCGCACACTTCATAGCCATCCATCCCGGGCATCATAATATCCAGGAGGATAACATCAGGCTGCGCCAACTCAGCTATGCTTAAAGCGTTAGCGCCGTTAGTTGCTATCTTGACGTTAAACTCAGCTGACAAAAGGCCTTTAAGGATATCAATATTTTCAGGAGTATCGTCAACAACAAGTACAGTACCCAGTTTTTCTCGTTTTCCTGACATGAATTCTCCTTGATAGGCCTACACCACCAGCATCGCTTCGTCGAGACCCAGATCTGCTACGCGCCCCATTACCTCAAGATGCAGATAGTCACTCCTGAAGAGCTCCTGTGACAACCTCTGCAAGTCATGACTACTGACCGCATCGAACCTGGCCAGCACATCCTCAATGGTCTGCTGGCTGTTAAGGTAGAGTTCGTTCTTGGCAAGCCTGGTCATCAGATTGTCGCTGCTTTCAAGTGACATGAGGGTCTTACCCTTCAGTTGCTCACGGGCGGAATCGAGCTCGTCCTGCGGCACCTCTTCGGATACGAGCCGTGTCATCTCACTCCGGGCAATGTCTATCACCTCTCGGCAATGGGCCTTTTCAGTGCCGGCGTAGACCACCAGCGATCCTGAATCCGCATGGGAAATGATGTAGGAATATACGGAATAAGCCAGCCCTTTTTTCTCACGGATCTCTTCAAACAACCGGGAACTCATCCCCCCGCCCAGTATTGTCGTCAGCAGGAAGAGTGCATACCGGTCAGGGTGGTCATGTTTCAGTCCGCGTGTGCCGAGACAGACCAGGGTCTGCTCCATGTCCCGTTCTGAAACGTTCAGCATTTTTACATTATTCTGTTTTGTTTCATTATGTTCAAGCCTCAATGATGAAGTGACAGGTGAAAAAAAAGGCTCCAGGATTGCTACCAGTTCATCGTGCCGGACATTGCCGGCAGCGGCAATGATGATGTCCTGGGGACGATACCGACTCTCCTTATGGAAAATGATCGCCTCGCGAGAGAGGCTGCCAATCGTATCGACCGTACCGAGAACAGGCATGCCCAGAGACTGCCCCTGCCAGTGGTTCTGGTGAAAAGTGTCGTGAATGAATTCTTCGGGAGAATCATCCCGCATTTTGATTTCCTGCAGGATAACCTTGCGCTCCCGTTCGATCTCATCAGCCGGAAAGATGGAATGCAGAAAGATGTCGGCCAGCAGGTCGATCGAAGCCGGCAGAAATTTGGCCAGGACTTTGGCGTAGTAGCAGACGTATTCATGTCCGGTAAAAGCGTTAAGAATACCCCCCATCGAATCGATCTCGCGGGATATACGGCGGGCGCTGCGACGGTCGGTGCCTTTAAAGAGCATGTGCTCGATAAAATGTGCGACGCCGTTGTTTCCGGGTGATTCATGCCGGGTACCGCTGGCCACCCAGATACCGGTCGAGACGGTATGCATATGCTCGACCCGCTGGGTGACGACCCGCACGCCATTTTTGAAGGCAGTTGAAGTTATCATGGGTAAATAATACCCCGCATTTTCAATTTTTCAAGCAGAATACCGATTTATTCTTCACATCGTTTCGTAAATTTCCAGCGGCGAAATGAGAAATTGCTTTCAAGGTCTAATTTACATGATTTCAGACTTTGACGGGGTCGTGCTGTGGGTCATTGGGGCGTTTGCTGCTTGCCATAATATGAAGTACCTGCTAAAGTGCCATCGTAGATTTGCCAGTCTCCGAGTCGTACGACCTACAAGGGATAAATCCTCATGGTATGCGGCCTGCGGGAGTCGCCGGAAACAGCGTCGCCCTCCTTTGAAAAGGGGAACTTGTGCTTTACGGACCGCTTGCCCGTGGTCCGCCCGCGCCCCTTTTCAGCCCGAGAAGGGGCTTTCTGCTTTCCTGAACTGAAAAACAGCATAATTTTCTCCGAGCTGTACTTCCTACAAGAGTTTCCCTCATGGAATACAGCCCTTGGGTACTGCCGGAAACAGCAGCGCCTTCCTTTTGAAAAGGAGAAACTTTGTTCGTGCGCAATGGTTGCGTCACGAAAGGGGTCTCTTCTTACTGGGAGAGGCCCTTTTTTTGTTCACCGTATAAGATTAGTCATGACAGAATTATTTTAACTTGCTGCTTACTAAAGCAAAGTTAACGCCAATATGAAATGTTTCAGTTGTGCCAAAGGCACATATTTAGGTCAAATCGAAAAGGAGATTGTGTATGCAAATTTCACGAAATGCTTGGTTGTGCCTGCTTGTTTTTTCTCTTCATATTTCTGTTGCATCGGCAGATGTAAAAAAAGATCCAACGGGCTATGAAGCTTATTCACTTGGAGAAATTTATGTTACAGGAGAAAAAGCGCCCATAACCCAACAAACCACCACCACAAACACCATCACCGCAGAAGATATCAAAGCAACTAACAGCCGAACCGTTGCGGAAGCTCTAAGCTATGCACCAGGTGTACGTGTCACCACCGGCATGAAGAATGAACCGAACATTTCAATTCGAGGTTTTTTTGATCAAAGCAAGATATTAGTGTTAATTGACGGTGTTCCGTATTATGAAACCAGCTCAGGCAAGCTTGACCTTAATCAGTTTACAACCGACAATGTTGCAAAGATAGAGATAACTAAAGGGGCGGCATCGGTACTGTATGGTGCAAATGCCGAGGGGGGCGTTATAAACATAATCACCAAAACGGCAACCGGGAAACCGGTTACTTCCATAGAAGTCGAGGGTGGTGATGTCGATTACTTTAAAACAGCTCTTTCTCATGGAATGAAAAAAGGAATTTTCAGTTACTGGCTCAACTATGATCATCAACAATCTAACGGGTGGCGAATGTCCGGTGACTACATTCCCAAAAGTGGTAACATTGTTAGCAAACCCGGCGGCACCACCACCGCTATACTGGAAGACGGAGGCACACGCAACCAGTCCGATTACAAATCAGATAGCATCTGGGCCAAGTTTGGTATCGAACCATCAACCGACTCCGAGTACTTCATTAACTTTCATTACATAGCCAAAGAAAAGGGTAATCCACCGTCTACTAATTCCGTAAATGTGATGCCTTCCAAACCTGCATTTTCCCAATTTTATCGCTTCGATCAGTACGACGACTGGGGTATTGACTTAAGCGGGCGGCAGAATATAAGTGATAAATTATCGTTTAACGGCAAACTGTTTTACCATAACCATGTTGACAATCTGAATTCTTATTCAGACCAGACATTTTCCAAGATTATCGCCAGAAGTAACTATGATGACTATATGGTGGGTGGAAGCCTTATAACCCACTTTCAACCTGTACAGTGGGACACCGTCAGGTTTGCTGTAAATTATCGGGGGGATTCACACAAGCAGCGCGCCGATAACTACCTCCCATATACAGATTTCTTTTCCTTAACCGGTTCAGTCGGCTTAGAGAACGAAGTGAACCCCTCAAAAAATTTCTCTATTGTCTTTGGAGTAAGTTACGACTGGTTCAAGGTTACGGATGCTCACCAGATAAAGACCGATTCATCGGGTAATTTGGCAAGTATGAGTAAGTTGGATGGTGGTGCATCAAAAGACCACTTTAATCCCATGATTGGATCCACCTACACTTTCCCGGACACCACAAAACTATTTGCCTCGATCGCCCAAAAGACCCGTTTCCCTACTCTCTCGCAACTATTTGATACCAACTCAGGAAATACAGCTCTGAATGCAGAAAATGCCATCAACTACACAGTGGGTGCATCACGTGCGGTATCCAGCTACATGTGGGGCGAACTGGCGTTCTTTTATCATGATGTTTCAGACTTTATTATCAAAGAGACTCCCACCAACAACGTTAGTCATTACAGTAACATCGGTAAAGTCGAGCTTTACGGTATCGAACTGAATACTGAGTTCTATCCGCTTCAGGATCTGACACTGAAACTGGCATATACCTACAATCACGCTACGGATCTGAGTGATAACAGGGTAACCGGTCTGGTTGCCAATGTTCCGGAGCACAAAATTGATCTCGGTGCCAGTTATACGGTCCCATATGTTAAAACCCGCCTTGACCTGAACGGCCTCCTGCTTGGAGAAACATACACCCAGCTACCAACCCCCTCTACACCGACACAACTCGCAACCAAGACAGCGGAATATTTTATAATGAATGCCCGCGTGTCGCAAAAGTTTCTCGATTATTTTGAGGCACATGTAGCCCTCAACAATATTTTTGACAGAAACTATGAATCTGAAGTCGGATTTCCTGGGCGAGGACGAAGTATTTTGGGGGGGATAACGGCAAAGTTCTAAACAGAAATAATGTACTGATAATAGTTATTTTGGCTTTGAGTATTATCCGGCTGCAGAAATAGCAGCCGGAAGGCTCTTCGCTGTAAACGGCGATGACTGGGCCCTGACGTTTTGATTATGCTTTTGCAGATTAACAGCATAGGGAAAAATAGAACCGAGTTAAATCGATGAATCTCGAAAGCAAATCTCTTTTATTATCTCTGGCGCTTCATACAGGGTTGATCTGTTTAGCGATTGCCCTTTCGAACTCCATTGCACCCGTATCAAAAGAGGTAGTTCTCGACTTTTCTGTCATTAACTCAAACACACCACCTGCTCCACAGTTGGAAGATCCGGTAAAAAGTCAAATATATGAAATTAAGAGCGAAAAAGGCAGAGAAAAACAAAATCAAAAGCTAGAAACACCAGTACAGGAAAAAACATTACCGGCAACTTCTCCCCTTCCCCTTCCCCTTCCCCTTCCCCTTCCGGTGGCAGAAGCTGCCGGGTCTGTCCCAATTATCGCGCCAGGTAATCAGGCTGTAAGCGCACCACTACCGCATACGACAGAAAAAACTGTTGCTCATTCAGCAGAACGCGGACAGGTGAAAACTGGCGTGGAAACAGCGAACCCAGTTGAGCAGATGACTAGCAGGTACCTCAAACAGAATTTTGAATATATAAAAATTCTTATCCAGAAAAACATTGTCTATCCCGCTATGGCGCGAAGATTGGGATTGACAGGCAAAGTTGTAGTGTCTTTTATCATTACGGAAAATGGTCGTGCTGAAAATGAAAAAATCCTTGTAAGTTCAGGACATAACATACTGGATAACAATGTGATTGAAACAATTAGAATGGTAGAGCCTTTTCCAAAGCCACCGGTCAGGGCGGAACTGCGGATACCGATATTGTATAGTTTTAACTGAGTTTATTTATCCCCAAAGGGTACTTTTTCACACCGAATCGCCAATATTCCTACAACGGAGACTGTTTATGAAGTTAAAACACCTGATGAAAAATATCACCATTTATCATTGCTTTATACTATGTCTTATCACTCTAATCCTGCCTGCGGCAGAAGGACTAACCCAGACACTTGAGAAAACTCGCCTGATAACTGACATGCACGGCAAGAAGGTCACTGTTCCTGTTCCACTTAACAGGGTTGCGCTGTTCGGAGGCCCTTCCGGCCAGATTGCATACATCCTCGGGGCCAGAAACCAGCTCTGTGCTGTTACGAGCGCCTTGAAAGGCTCAGAACTGATCAATGCCTTTGATCCAACGATCAAGAGTCTTCCCGGTCCGAGAAGTGTCAGTGGGCAAATCAACATAGAGGAGCTGGTGCTGTCTAATCCGCAGTTAGTTATTGCCGGGACAATGGACGGCTCGATTGTGGAAAAGAAAACAAAGATTCCGGTTGCCTATACCGAAAGCAACATGAATCATGGCCGCGATCTTCTAAAGCGCGAGATTCGGTTTTACGCGTCTGTATTTCAGAAAGAGGAACGTGGCGAGAAATATATTGCCTACCTGGAAAAAACCATTGCCTTCGTGACATCAAGGACCGCAGACATTCCAGAGGAAAAGAAAAAGAAAGTCTTCAATGCCTACAGTCACAACCATCTCGTGACACTTGGAGGCGACACCTTCATGCATGAACGGATAGTGACTGCCGGTTGCATCGATGCAACTGTCGAAATTAGAACTTCGGGCTCAAAAGAGGGTCTTCATTCCGGTCTTACGGAAATTTCACAGGAAAAGGTGCTCGACTGGAACCCGGACATTCTTATTATAGATTCGGGTAAACCCGACGATCTTTACAAAGACGCACGATGGAAGAATATCAAGGCGGTTCGCAACAGGCAGGTTTACATTCAACCAACAGGCGTTTTCATCTGGGATCGGCCAACCGCTGAAGCGGCAGTTCTTTACCCGTTATGGCTTGCGAAGACCGTGTACCCTGAACGTTTCAAAGATGTAAACATGATGAAGGAAGTGAAGAGGTTTTACAGTGAAGTAATGTTCTTCAATCTGAGCGATACGCAGGCGAAAGCACTGCTTGATGGCAGCTATAAACGAAGTATAGATGCGGCTCACGGGAAATGGTAAGGCCGTAGATGTCTTCAAAGGATAAATGGGCTGGAATCGGAATAGCACCCGGAAGGCTGATAGTATTACTTGCGTTTATGCTGGGGGCTGTAGCAGTGATAGCTCTGATGCTTGGTCAATCGACAATTCCGGCAGCTACCATAGTCAAAATTCTCGCTTCACAACTCTTCCCGATCGACCGAACCTGGCCACCAACTCTCGAATCAATCGTTTTGGATATTCGTCTTCCCCGCTTGCTGGCAGGCATACTTGTCGGTGCGGGTCTCTCCATTTCAGGGGCAGCGTTCCAGGGACTATTTCGCAACCCGCTCGTATCACCGCATATCCTGGGTGTATCGGCCGGGGCCGGTCTTGGGGCCGCGTTGGCGATTCTGTTTTTTGGCAACATCGTCGCAATCCAGTTGTTTTCCTTTATCTTCAGCCTGACCGCGGTCAGTATGACGTATGGACTCAGCAGAGTCTACCGAACCACACCGATTCTGATGCTTGTGCTCTCAGGAATCATCGTGGGCGCGCTCTTCTCCTCCTGTACGTCGCTCCTTAAATATATCGCCGATCCGGTTAACGATATGCCATCCATAGTCTTCTGGATGTTAGGCTCTCTCAACAATGCTTCCAACAGGGACATGATTATTGTCGGCCCGATCATACTGATCGGCATTTCGGTGTTGTTATTGATCCGCTGGAGGATCAACCTGCTTGCCATGGGGGAAGAAGATGCACGGGCACTTGGCGTTAACACCGGTCGAATCAGATTAACCATTATAATCTGCGCTACCATGATCTCTGCTGCTGCCGTTTCGATTGCAGGCATCATAGGCTGGATCGGTCTTGTGATTCCCCATATCGGCAGACTCCTTGTCGGACCGGACAACAAATACCTCCTTCCGGTCGTTGTCCTTGTGGGCGCGTCGTATCTGGTCGCTGTGGATACGCTTGCCCGGTCGGCATTTGCGTCAGAAATACCGATCGGAATTCTCACCGCCCTAGTAGGTGCCCCTATCTTCGCCTACCTGCTGCGGAAGACCCGCTCGGGGTGGTGAACATGAATCCACTTGTTGATGTATGTAATATTTCATTCAGCTACAGTAGCGATAAAGCGCACTCCATATTTCGCGATGTATCCTTTTCCATCAAACAAGGCGATATTTTTTGCATCCTGGGACCCAACGGTACCGGCAAGACAACCCTGCTCAAATGTGTGGGCAATGTCATCCAGGGGTGGAGCGGCACAGTCAATCTCGACGGGCGGGATATCTCCATCTTGAAGACCTCCGAAGTCGCCAGGGGAATCGGTTATGTGCCGCAAAACCAGGCACCCTCCTTTCCGTTCCTGGTCAGGGATATTGTGGTCATGGGCAGAGCGCCCCACCTCAATGTATTTTCATCGCCGTCAAAAAATGATAGAGATATTGCCTGCGATGCAATGGAGATGGTTGGTATACTCCCGCTCGCAGAACGACCTTGTACTATGCTGAGCGGCGGGGAATGGCAACTTACGCTGATTGCCCGGGCCCTTGCCCAGGAACCGCGGGTAATGATTCTTGACGAACCGGCCTCTCATCTCGACCTGGGTAACCAGTTGAGAATACTCAGAGTTGTGAAATCGCTTGCAGAAAGCGGGATCGGCATAGTCATGGCAACCCACTTCCCTGATCACGCCTTTATTGTGGCAACAGAAACAGCTATCATGAATCATGGTATCATTGCTCACAGGGGCCCTCCTGAAGAAGTCATCACCGATCGTAATATGAGAGAGACCTACGGGGTTGATGTAAAGGTCATCCAGGTGGGTGAAGGTGTTGGCCGAAAGGCGTGTTTTACCTCTCTGTAACATTCGACAACGGTATCAAAACAAAGGAGATCTACAATGAAAAAGAACATCATCATGCTTTTACTCGCTTTATTGTTCGCAACACTGTCTGCACCACCAATATCAGATGCGCTGACCGTGGGTGGTGCGGTGCGACAAACGTTGAACTTGACCAACGAGGATTTGGCACGGTTCGTAGCCACGGAGGTCAAACTCACTGACTTTACCAGTAGCAAACAGTTTAACGGGGTTTTTGTCTACAAGGGCGTACCATTGCAGGCGCTTCTGGGTACAGCGGCAATTCAGAAAGCCGGGGGCGGATTTAACAAGCAGATAGATCTCGCAATTGTCGTGCGCAACAGGGAAGGAAAGGTAGCAGTTTTGTCGTGGGGTGAAGTTTTCTACAGGAACCAGTCGAACGTTATCGTGGCTTTCTCAGCTGACCCGGTAATGCCCCACCATGCAAAGGGTTGCGGTCAATGCCACGCTCAAAAAGAGTATCAGCCGGTTCTTGATAAGCTTGCACGAAAAGTGGGACTGCCAAAGCTGATACTCGCGAATGACTTTTTCTCTGACCGGAGCCTGGAAGATATTATCAGCATTGAAGTAGTTGACCTGAAACGAGGATCCGCGAAAAAGCCTGATCCGGAACCAACTTCAACGAAATTCACAGTTACGGATAGTAGTGGTAAAATTACGGAATTCACGGAACTTCCCAAATACCGGCAGATAAAGGTGGATCTCAAGGTGGTCGGCGACGGCAAGGGATTCCACGGCTACAAACAATTTGAAGGAGTTTCGGTTCGCGAACTTCTTGAGGGACTGAGTGTCGGGAAGGAGCCAGACAAAACTATGCTTGTTACAGCCACAGACGGTTATCAAGGTTTGTTTTCCTTTGGCGAGATTTTTTTGTCACCTCTGGGAGAACGCATCATCATCTCGGAACAAAAAGAGGGCTCTGTGAAGTCATTTAAACTCGTGATCCCGGATGACACGGCTGCAGACAGGTCTATCAGGACCATCAGTAAGATCGAAATTTTTTCACTGAAATAGAAACCGATTGTTGCCAGCGTGTCTTGCCTGCAACTTCCGTAAAAAGCCATTAAAATGATAATCAGGGCGGTCAAAATATGAATGCAATAAATCTTCAACCAATTGGAGTAGTTCACTCCGTAAACAACGATACGGCGAAAGTACCACTTCAGGGAGGCAGTGCAGTAATTGAACTCTGCCCCGAATATGAAGGTGGCCTTGAGAAGATTGAAGAGAATTCTCATTTATGGATTCTATCATGGTTTCATGAGGCCAGACGAGATGTTTTAACCAGAGTACCAACCAGAGTTAACCCCAATGCACCCAGCTATGGCGTTTTTGCCCTGAGAACTCCGGCACGACCCAATCCGATTGCCCTGACACTCGTGGCCTTGGATCGCGTAGAGGGAAATCGTTTGCATGTCAGTGGGTTCGATGCACTGAATGGAACCTCCGTGCTGGATATCAAGCCTTATTTTGAACAGGATATAGTCTTCTCACCTCATACCTCCAAGATAGTGGCGGCAACCAGGGAGATGAGGAGAGCTTTCATGGAAAAGGAAGCCATACGACACCACCGCGAGAACTGTACTGATTTGCAGCTCGCAGTGCGTATGGCTCTGATTGCTGAAGAGCTGTTGGGCAAACTGAATAACGATGAGCTTCTGGTGAAGGTTACCGGATCAAATTGCCTGGGGGATGTTCTTCAGGGCGTTGCCAGAGCGAGACTTGCAAATCCGCCCAGGTTCAAGTTTAGTCATTCAGAAGATATTACTCAAAGTACCTGGTTAATAAAGGAACGACGTATTTGTCTGGAATTAAGAGATAAAGTTGATCCGGCTCATATCGACGTTTTGACGGACGAGTCGCTTTTCAGAGTCGAGACTGTCGGGAGTTAATTTGCAGATAAATAAATTTAATTGGTTGTAAAGCATAGTAAAGGAGCACTTGATGGAATTCAAATGCACGCCGATAGGGGTCATCCATACGAGTTATGCAACAAAGGAGTCGGCACCTATTCAAGGTTCATTCCATCCTGATTCTATTGGAACTGTTGAGGTCTCAGCCGAATTTGCCGAAGGTTTGCTGGATATTGAGCTCTTTTCCCATCTTATTCTCCTCTATCATTTCGACAGGGCATCTGACGTGGAACTTGTACGACATCCCTTCCTGGACGATATGCCTCACGGCATCTTTGCCACCCGCCATCCATGCAGGCCAAGCGGCATCGGCCTTTCAATCGTCAAGCTTCTTGGCCGCGAGGGTAATATTTTGCTGGTAAGCAGCATAGATGTTCTTGACGGCACTCCGCTCCTCGATATTAAGCCATACGTCACCCGTTTTGACTGTTTTCCGGAAGCTTCTGAAGGCTGGTTCTCAGGTAAGGAAAAGAGAGTTAAGCCAGCGGGGCGGGAATAACTACAGCAATGTAACGACACTCTATCTGATTTCATCCTATTTCAATCTGTTAAAACACGGCAAGCGGAACCGGCGATTGTCGTGTTTATCAAATTTAAAACCAGCCGGATCCGCTGTGCTTGATCCGGCCTACTGATGAAGATTGAAAGGAATACGGAAATGAGATAAAAATTCAATCTTCGTCACAAATGCCGCACCGTTCTGATCTATAACAAATCCAATTCTGCGAGGTATTCCAATGAAAGTAGTAACATGCACATTATTTTGCTGTTTCATGTTGTATGCAGTTGTTGCTTACGCTGCAACGCAAGCTGTTCCAAAGGGATATCTGTCCTGGCAGAAGAGTGAACGAAAGGTTGTCACCGATAAAAATTCGCTATTCTACGGTATCCACTACATATATGCCGACAAGAAAGCCATGCAGGGCTATCAGGCCGGCAATGCATTTCCGGAGGGGAGCCGCATCGTGGTCGAATTTTATAATATCAAGGACAATCCTGCGGTGGATGGCCCAAAAAACATGGTAGTGCTGATGCAGAAAGACAAACGTCACAAGGAGACCGGCGGTTGGCTTTTTGCCGGTTTCAGCGCAGACGGCAAACCGAGCGGGATCGACCCGCTGAAAAACTGCTTTGACTGTCATCTGAAGGATGCCGCTCACAAGGATTATGTAATCTCGACTATCAGGGATTTCAAACGGTAACCTTGTGCGCCTTGACACCCCGGTGCTTTTGGGGTAGCCTGTTACGTCCTACCACAGGACATCATAGTTGGAACATTCAATTATTATCCCTACACATAAAGGTACTCAGGCATGAAAATTACAGCGGTAATTCCTGCCCGCTACGCTTCGACACGTTTTCCGGGCAAAGCTCTGGCAGAAATCGACGGCAAGCCGTTGATCCAGCACGTATATGAACGGACTGAGCAGGCAAAGCTGGTCTCACGCACAATTGTGGCGACCGACGACTCGCGCATTGCCGATGCCATTCACCGGATCGGTGGCGAGGCGATCATGACGTCCACCGGTCATGAAACCGGTACAGACCGACTGGCAGAGGTTGCCGCGGGCCTTGACGCAGACATCGTCGTCAACGTTCAGGGTGATGAACCGCTGATATGCCCCGAAATGATTGACCAGGCCATTCAGCCGTTTCTGGAGGAGAGTGACCTCCTGATGGGCACACTCAAAACCCGTATCAAGAATCTGCATGATTTTCTTTCCCCCAATGTCGTCAAGGTGGTGACGGACAACCTTTACAACGCGCTCTATTTCTCGCGCTCGCCGCTGCCGTTTTTCCGTGATAAGTGGAAGGATCTGAAAGACGAATCGTTTTGCTGCGGAAAACTGCTCTGCTACAAACATGTCGGCCTCTACGTATACCGGCGCGACTTTCTGCTCAGATTCGCCTCCATGCCGCCGACTTTCCTGGAAATCTCCGAAAAACTCGAACAGTTGCGGGCTCTCGAAAATGGAGTAAAGATCAGAGTGGTTGAAACCGAATGCGAATCAATCGGTGTGGACACACCGGATGATCTGGTCAAGGCGCAGCTGCGTTACCAGCAGAGGTTGAAATAAACAGGAGCAAGTCGCTATGAAAACCAAATTCATCTTTATCACCGGCGGTGTGGTCTCCTCAATCGGCAAAGGGCTCGCTGCTGCTTCGCTGGGCGCTTTGCTGGAGGCTCGCGGATTGCGGGTGACCCTTCAAAAACTGGATCCGTACATAAATGTTGATCCCGGCACCATGTCACCCTTTCAGCATGGCGAAGTGTTTGTAACGGACGACGGTGCCGAAACCGATCTGGATCTGGGGCATTACGAACGCTACACCAGCGCGCCTCTTTCAAAGAAAAGCAATTTTACGACCGGTCAGGTCTATTTTTCAGTTATCACCAAGGAGCGTCGCGGCGATTATCTGGGGGGGACGGTGCAGGTCATCCCGCACATTACCGACGAGATCAAGCTCAAGATTATTGAAAATGCCAAAGGTGCTGATGTTGCCATCGTCGAGGTAGGCGGCACGGTCGGCGACATCGAGTCATTACCGTTTCTGGAGGCGATCCGTCAGTTCCGTTTTGATCGCGGTCACGGCAATGCGCTCTACATTCATGTCACGCTGGTTCCCTACATCCGGACCGCGGGTGAGCTTAAAACCAAACCGACCCAGCATTCAGTCATGGAGTTGCGCAAGATCGGTATTCAGCCGGACATTCTGCTCTGTCGCTGCGAGCGCGATCTGCCGGCTGACATGAAAAAGAAAATTGCGCTTTTTTGTAACGTGGCTGAAAAGGATGTCATTCAGGTGGTGGATTCCGAACACATCTATGCTGTGCCGCAGGCGCTCAACAAGGAACATCTGGACGATCAGGTCGTCGAAAAACTCAACATCTGGACCAAGTCGCCCGATCTGACCCACTGGCAGGATGTGGTGGAAAAGCTGCGTCACCCCAGTCATGGAGAGGTTCGTATCGGCATTGTGGGTAAATATGTCAACCTGACCGAATCATACAAGTCTCTGGCTGAAGCGCTGACTCACGGCGGTATTGCCAATGACTGCAGGGTCTATCTCAAATACCTGGATTCAGAGAAGGTTGAACGTGATGGTGTCGAGGCTCATTTGGACGATGTGGATGGTGTACTGGTGCCGGGCGGTTTCGGTGAGCGCGGCACCGAAGGCAAAGTCATGGCGATTGAGTATGCCCGCAAAAATAAGATTCCTTTCTTTGGTATTTGCCTGGGATTGCAGATGGCGGTAATCGAATATGCCCGCAATGTCTGCGGTCTCAAGGAGGCTTGCTCCCGGGAGTTCAGACCTGAAGGCGGAGACCCGGTCATCCATCTGATGGAGGAGCAGAGAACCGTCAGTAAAAAAGGAGGAACAATGCGTCTGGGCGCCTATCCCTGTTCAATAACCAGGGGAACGCTGGCGCATGCCGCCTACAACGAGACCGAGATATCTGAACGTCACCGGCACCGTTACGAGTTCAACAATTCGTTTCGGGATATCCTGACGGATAAGGGGCTGGTTCTGTCGGGGGTGTATAAGGAAAAAGATCTGATTGAACTGGTCGAAATCCCCAATCATCCATGGTTTCTCGGCTGCCAGTTCCATCCCGAATTCAAATCCAAACCGCTGGTTCCGCACCCGCTTTTTCGCGCCTTTGTCGGTGCTGCTCTGACGCATCGAAATTCGAGATGATAATGAAAGATGCACCTGCCACGCCTGAGCAGTATGATTTTTTTGCCTTTCTCTCGCGGATGCGCTACATCAGCCGCTGGGGGCTGATGCGCAACACCGTGCCGGAGAACATTCAGGAGCACAGCCTTGATGTGGCTTTGATCGCCCATGCACTGGCGATGATCCGCAATATATATTTCGAGGGTAACCTCGACCCTGCCCGCGCCGCACTGTACGGCATCTTCCACGATTCCAGCGAAATATTCACCGGTGACATGCCGACTCCGGTCAAGCATTTCAATCCGGGTTTCAAACATTCCTTTCGCCAGTTGGAAGACAGGGCCCGCAGAAAGCTGCTGGCCATGCTGCCTTCGGAAATGGCGCAGGAATACGAGCCGCTGTTCTTTTTTGACGGTCAGAAGGAGTATGCCCGGTTGGTCAAGGCGGCTGATAAAATAGCCGCTCTGACGAAGTGCATTGAAGAGGGCAAGAGTGGCAACCTTGAGTTCCGCCGTGCCGAAGCGGAACACTTTGAACACCTGTCGGCCAGTCCGCTCCCCGAAGTACTTTATTTCCTTGAAAAATTCCTGCCGGGGTACCGACTGTCGCTGGACGAACTGAAGTTGGGATAATACTAGTCGGAGTCAATGCCATGAAACTCCCCAAAAATATTCTTTCCGGCTGGCCGGTTGCTGCAGTACTTACTCTGGTAATCCTGGCGTTGTCTCTGACCGAGTGGGGACCGCTTCAATCACTTGAACATAAAAGTTATGATCTGCGGGCCAGGATGCGCCAGAAAAAACCTGACGTGCCGGTCGTTATTGTTGCCATTGATGACGCCAGCATCGAGAAGATGGGGCGCTGGCCCTGGCCGCGCGCCTACATGGCTGATATGATCTCGCTGATAGCCGGTTACGGCCCTTCTCTTATGGCTCTGAACATTCTCTACACTGAACCTGACCGCAGCTCCGGTCTGGAAGAGATCCGGGGCCTGCGCGACACTGCCGAAAAGAGCGGGGTTACCTCAGGAGCCCTTTACAGCGCAATTCTCGAAACGGAAAAGAAGCTGGACAACGACGGCCAGTTGACCAGGGCCATTGCCGAAGCGAAGAATGTTATCCTGCCATTGTACTTCACCATAGGTGATCAGGCGGCCGCATCCGATGCCAACACACCACCGTTTCTGATCAAATCATCTCGCGAGAATGCTTCTCCTGCCGGCACGCTGCAGGGCAAAGAGGTTACGCCTCCGATCCCGGTTTTTTCCGATGCCGCTCTGCTCCTCGGACATGTCAATGTTGTTGCCGATGAGGATGGTACGGTTCGTCGTGAGCCTCTGCTTATCCACTATCAGGGGCGGTCATATCCATCCCTCGCTCTTCAGGCCGCTCTGCGCTATCTCAACATCAAACCGGCTGAGATCTCAACAGCAGCAGCCGGAAAACTTCAGGCCGGCCGGCTCTCGATACCGACCGATTCAAAAGGTCGTATGCTTATCAGCTATAACGGCCGTTTCAACAGTTTTACCTATTATTCATTCGTCGATGTTGTCAGTGGAGCTGTTCCCGCCAGCGCTTTCAAAGGCAGGATCGTCCTGGTCGGTCCGATAGCCACCGGCATTGCGGGTTTTAGTGTGACGCCCGTGCAGGCCAGTTTTCCTGCTGTCGAGATTGCTGCCAATGTCATTGAAAACCTGCTCAGCAATAATGTTCTGGCCCGTCCCGCATGGATGCGATATATCGAATCCGCCTTCATTCTGCTGGTGGGAGGATTTCTCGCCTTTGCCCTGCCTCGCATGAAGGCGGGTATCAGCGCGCTTGTTTCGACCTGCATACTTCTGCTCTGGAACAGTGCGGCAGTCTGGCTGTTCGTCAGTCAGGGCGAGTGGCTCGGCATGGTTGCGCCGTCGCTCTTACTGGTAATCGGTTATACGGTGAATGTCTCGACCCGCTTCATGGTGACCGAAAAGGGGAAGGAGCTGGTGGAGAGCGACAGTATCGAGACCAGTAAAATGCTGGGATTATCGTTCCAGGGGCAGGGGCTTCTGGATCTGGCATTCGAAAAATTTCGTAAATGTCCGATCGAAGATGCTACCGTCAAGGATCTGCTTTACAATCTGGCACTTGATTTTGAGCGCAAGCGGATGTTCAACAAGGCTGCGGCGGTCTATGAGCATATTCAGACAGCCGGAGAGTACAAGGATATCAAAGAGCGTATCGGCACCATGAAACAGGCCGGAGAGACGATGATCTTCGGTGCGCCGGGCGGACGCAAGGAAAATACCGTTATTCTGCAGGGGGGCGGCGCGGCCATGCCGACCATCGGGCGTTACGAGATCCAGAAAGAGCTGGGGCGTGGTGCGATGGGAACTGTTTACCTCGGCAAGGATCCGAAGATAAACCGCCTGGTGGCGATCAAGACCATTCGCTTCGACGAGATCGAGCAGGAGCAGATACAGAACGTAAAACAGCGCTTTTTCCGGGAGGCCGAGGCTGCCGGTGCGCTCAACCATCCCAATATCGTAACAATCTATGACGTGGGCGAGGATTACGATCTGGCGTATGTTGCCATGGAGCTTCTTGACGGCAGCGACCTGTGTGACTTTGTCAAGCCGACAGACCGGCTGCCGTTTGCCGAAGTGTTGCGTATTGTCGGATGTGTGGCGGAAGGTCTCGACTTTGCTCATGCAAGGGGAATCGTGCATCGCGATATCAAACCGGCCAACATCATGCGTCTCAAAAACGGCGACATAAAGATCGCCGATTTCGGAATCGCGCGTATCACCGCCTCGTCCAGCACTCAGACAGGAATGATTCTGGGTACTCCCAGCTACATGTCACCTGAACAGGTGGTGGGACAGAAGGTTGATGGCCGCTCCGACCTCTTCTCGCTTGGTGTGGCAATGTATGAAATGCTCTGCTGCCGCAAACCGTTCAGTGGCGACAGCATAACAAATATCATGTTCAATATCGCCAACAAGCCTCCGCTGCTGCTGACCCAGATTGATCCGCAGATACCGCAGTGCTGTGCATTTATTGCCCATAAACTATTGATGAAAGATATCAGCAAGCGTTATCAGACCGGGCGGGAAGTGGCGGATCATTGTGGTATCTGCAGACAGAAGCTGGGGTGAATCATGGATATGACTGTTTTCGGAATTACCGACAAGGGTATGGTAAGGCCGGGCAATGAGGATGCCCTGCTCATCGACGAGCGACTGGGGCTGCTGGCTGTGGCGGACGGTATGGGTGGTCACCGGGGAGGAGAAGTTGCCAGCAACATGGCGCTTGATGTCCTTAAGGATTATCTGGTCAAGCTTTCAGAGGGGAGTGACACCTTTATGGGAAATGTGGACGCACGGGTTTCAAAGCAGGCCAATCTACTGGCATCCGGAATCCGTCTTGCGAACCTGGCCATATTCGAGGCTGCTGCATCCAATCCCTCCTGGCGGGGAATGGGAACAACCATCGTCGCAGTGATGCTGCAGGAGGGACGCGCCGGGATTGCCCACGTCGGCGACAGCAGGCTCTACCTTCTGCGCAGAGGACAAATTCAGCAGATTACCGGAGATCATTCACTTGTAGCCGAACAGGTTCGGCAGGGTATCATTACTGCTGAAGAGGCACGGAATTCGCCCAGAAAGAACGTAATTACCCGTGCACTGGGACAGTGGGAAGAGCTTGATATAGAAATGCAGGATATTGAACTGCTTGATGGCGATCGGTTGCTGCTCTGCTCGGACGGCTTGAACGGCATGGTAAGTGATGCTGAAATAGCGGCATTGCTTGAGGCCTATCCATCATCGGAACAGTCATGTCACGCTCTGGTTGAAGTTGCCAACAGCTATGGCGGCAAGGATAATATTACGGCTGTAGTGGCAGCGTTCCAAAAGGAGAAGGGATTATTATCAGGACTGAAGAAAATGTTTCAGCGAGGATGATGAGAATCTTCACTTCAACTTCAGGGCAGCGTAACGCGCAGCACCTTGAGATGTATGTTCCCCATGCCTATGATGTCTCCGACGACAATTTCGTGTTGCCTGATCTGCTGCCCGTTGACCGTGGTGCCATTGGTGCTGTTGAGGTCGATCAACAGCAGTTTTCCGTTTACGACCTGTATTGCTGCGTGAGTTTTTGACACCATCGGATCGGGCATGACGATGTCGGTATTTTTTCTGCCAAGCACGCACGGTATCGGACCTGTCACCGTTTCTCCCGCACGTGGGCCGTCAAGTACCGATAAAATCAGATGTTCTTCAATAACCTCCGCAACTTCCGGATCAGGCAGGACACCTTCACTCTTCCGGTTGCCGGATTCTCCCTGCAGCAGCTTCAGCATATCATCCAGACCCGTCGAGGCAGCATCTTTCGCTTCAAAGGTGGTGACGTTCCGATAGATCAGAGCGTCAACCTCACCGCTTTGAAAGGCATATATCAGAAGTTGCTCGTCAACGGTAAGCCCCTCGTCCCGACCAGCATCACTATCGGCGTAATAGCTTCTGCCTTTGATCCCATCCTTGAAAAAGAAAAAATTGAACATCCCGTGCTTTTCAAGAAGAATCAGTGCATCGGTTGCATCCTGACGGATCTGTCCCAGGATGGCCTCCAGATTGATCAGACTGGTCGGAGCTTTGGCCGTCAGATCATCATGCATAAATACGAGCAGGCATTTAAGGAGCACCGGGTCGGTGGCATGGACGGAAACAGTCGAATCACCATCCATTAAAGTTACCACTTCACGGAAATAATCCCGGATCGAGAGTGAAGATGGATCCTTACCAAGGGATTTTCCGGCGGAATAGGGGTGGCTTTTATAGAAAAACAACAGGTAGAGGTCGTGATCTGACGTAACTGCGATGAACCCGGTGAAGTCATCTCCCGGATCGCACAGTTCGGACAGTATCTGTTCCATGAGCTGTCGCGTTAGCGGTTGCGGCGCTGTTACAATTGTTCCCGAGGGGATACTGACTGGTAGCATGAACGGACTATAGAAACGATTTCACGGGCTGTCAAGTGAAACCATCCGGTATTTCAGGCTACCAGATAGCTTTCCACTGCGGCCTCACTCATGTCATGGAAAACGGAGAGCTGCCGCTCTGTTTTGTTAACACGCAGTTCAACCCTGCACGAGGAACCGGGCTCGGCCCTGGTATAGCGCAGCAGTATTCCGGATGCCAGTTTGCAAAGGTCATCACTTTGAGCACCGATGATGATACCGACCGGAGTGTTGCCGTCGAGCCAGGTAATAGCCGCTTCTTCCGGCTGTCTGGCAGCCTCGAGCAGATTGTTGTCAGACTCGTTTCGACCGATTATAACTTTGCTGCGGTTACCGATGCGGAAATGCCGCCCGATTTTGAGCAGACGAAAATCCCGCAGGTTCAGCTCATCCGAATGATCAAAAATATCTTTTACTTTCGGAACAAACGATAACTCGGTCAGCAGACAGCCACCGGCCGGACAGGGGTAGTTTTTAACATCGAGTTCATCGGCCAGAGAAAACAGATCTGCGCGGGAGCGCCCTTTGATCGCCAGAAGCCTGTCACGATCCACCCACCCTTCTTTTTCCGGGGTGGTTGGTGCAAAGTGATGCGCGGAAAGCGGCCTCAGAATCAATCCTTCCAGGCCGCTTTCCCGCTCGATTACACGCAATGTGTCGCGGCGCTGGCTCATCGGCCTCTGGCCGAGTACCTCACCGGTGATGATAAAGTCGGCGCCGCTTTCCTGCATGTACTCCTTCGCCTTGCGCAGCAGATAGATACGGCAGTCCACACACGGGTTTATTCCCTTGCCGTAACCATGAAGAGGATTACGGACAATATCGAGATAATCGATACCTTTGTGAACGACCTTGATCGGAATATTGAACTCCTGAGCTACGCGGACAGCTTCCGATTTGCATCCGGAATTTTTTCCGGTACAGGTGCAGAATGGGGATGTGAAGTTCAGAGCTTCCACTTCAATCCCCATATCAAGTATCATCCTGACAGCCAGCGTCGAGTCCAGCCCGCCTGAAAGAAGGGCGAGGGCCTTATGTTTCATAATACGCTCCTGAAGTTTGAGCTTTTTGTCTCGTCCCTGCATATTCCCATTACCAGTCCGTGTATCAGAGAATATGGCTGTCCACCTGATTTTGACGAAATATCGCACCGGTATAATTCACCAAATATTCTCTTCAGCTCGCTCCGCGTGAAATTACGGGACTGCTGGACAATCTCTCCCAGAAAAAACGCATGGATATTGAGCTCCTTGCCGATATCAGCCTGCGGCTTTTTTGCATCAAGCAGCTCGCGAACGCGCCACAACTTCCTGAAATGCTGAGTTAAAGCTCCCAGTATCATCGGTGCTTCCTCACCGTTCAGAAAAAGTGATTCAAGGCTTCTGATAGAATTTTTCATATCGCGAAGCCCCAAAAATCTTGCCAGCTCAAAAGCGGTAAAAATCTTACTGTCGCCGGACATGGTGCGCACATCTTCAACCGAAATACGTGCCTGTTCCCCGGCATAAACCAGCAGTTTTTCTATTTGTGACGAGAGCTCCTGCAGATTATTGCCGATCAGCGTTGCAAGCAGTTCCGCCGCAGCAGAATCAATCTGCCTGCCTTGTCTCACCGATTCGCTCTGAATAAAACCGGTCAGCTTATTATCAAAAAGTCGTTTATACTCGACCAGTACTCCATGTTTCTTATACTCCAGAAAAAACTTCTTGCGCTGGTCGATCCTGGTGCCGGTCAGCAGCAGGCAGGTGCTTTGCGCCGGATTCCGGACATAGGGGAGCAAAACGTCAAGAGCTTCCGCCTTGAGTTGTTCGGCCCGTTTGACCAGAACGACACGGCGCTCTGCAAACATGGGTAACGTCTGGGCAGCATCTATGATATCCACCCCTTTGGACTCGTTACCAAAAAATACATTAAGGTTAAAATCCTTGAGAGAGGCATCAAGAGCCTTGTCAAGCAGCATGCGGACGGCACGTTCCACAAGAAAAGACTCTTCACCATAGAGATAGCAGACCGGGGGAATGGCGTTTTTGAACAGAGATGTTTCAAACTCCTGGGGTGTCATAATCAATACGACTGCTCTGCAGCAGAGATGAATTTTTGAGCAATGATTCTGGAAGCGGCATCAAGAGCACTTTCTTCAGCATTACGTTGCAAAGCCAGATCTGTGCCGGCAGGATAATCTTTTGCTGCGTTGAGCAGACCTTTCCAGAGCGGTGCCGTTTCACCCTTCCGGTATAATTCCAACTCGACAGAAATCATCAGACGAAACGACTGCGCCCTGTCAACAGCACTGTATGCCACTGCGCTGCTGGTGTAGGAGACGAGTCTGCCTCTCATGATCAGATCGGCAGAACCCTCGCTTTCCGAAGGCATCAGACCTCGCAACGCATGACATTCTTCATATAGAGCACGTCGTAAAACCGTTTGAGCTGTCGGGCTTATGCTTTCGTTACGTATAAAAGGAACCCAGAGTTGCTGTCCGACGGTCAAACGTTGAGATGTGGAGCTTGTCAAACGATAGCCACATCCTGTTACAAGCACTAAAAGGGAGAGGAGCAGTAACAGGCGGCACTGTGTTGAAAGGATCATCAGCCCTGCTCCACAACAATATTGACCAGTTTTCCCTGCACGCAGATAACTTTGCGGACAGTTTTGCCCGCAATGAAAGACACAACCTTTTCATCCGCCAGAGCCAGTGATTCAAGCTCCCCTTCACTGGTACCTGAAACAACCGTTATTTTGGATCGCAGCTTGCCATTGACCTGAACAACAACCGTCACTTCTTCATCGACAACCGCATTACGATCATATTCCGGCCACCCTGTCTGAGACAAAGGAACAGTATTGCCCATGCGCTGCCACAGCTCTTCGGTGATATGCGGGACAAAAGGCGCCATGAGCAGGATCACACTTTGAAGAGCCTCTCTCATGACTGCAGAAGATTGCGGTGTACCGGGCTCGGCGGGCTGCAGCGTGTTAAGAAGCTCCATGACCGAGGCTATGGCTGTATTGAAATGAAATCTGCCTTCAACATCTTCAGTGACCTTGCGAATAGTTTTGTGTACAGCCCGTCTGAGTGCCCGTTCAGTCGGGCCAAGCGAGGCGACATCAACCGGTGCTGCGCCTTTGATCTCGTCCAGACGATCATGCACAAGCTTCCAGATCCGGTTGAGAAACCGGAAAGAGCCCTCGACGCCCTGATCATTCCAATCCAGATCCTTTTCAGGCGGGGCGGCAAACAGAGAGAATAAACGCGCAGTGTCAGAGCCATATTTTTTTATCAGGCTATCGGGATCAACAACGTTCCCTTTGGACTTGCTCATCTTGGCCCCATCTTTTATGACCATCCCCTGTGTCAGCAGATTCGTAAAAGGCTCGTCGGCAGCTATGTACCCCAGATCACGCAGAACCTTTGTGAAAAAACGCGCATATAGAAGATGCAGAACCGCATGTTCGATACCGCCTATGTACTGATCAACCGACATCCAGTAGTCAACCCGGTCACGGTCGAGAATGCCATCCTGATAATCGGGGCAACAGTAACGCAGGAAGTACCAGGACGACTGGACAAAGGTATCCATCGTATCCGTCTCGCGCCGCGCGGCCCTGCCGCATGACGGGCAGGCGCAGCGCACAAACGATTCCATCTGAGCCAGCGGACTCCCCCCTTCGCCGGTAAAAACAACATCCCTGGGCAGCACAACCGGGAGGTCCTGTTCAGGAACCGGCACAACACCACAGACGTCACAATAAATTACCGGAATCGGGTTGCCCCAGTAGCGCTGTCGGGAAATACCCCAGTCCCGCAAACGGAAATTGACTGTCTTGGTGCCCGCACTCCGGGACTGCAGATAATCAGCAATCGCCTCCTTGGCGTCGTCACTCTTCATCCCGTCGAACGTGCCGGAGTTGGACATGATTCCGGAGTCGGTAAAAGCCTCGGACATGGTAGACGGGTCAAGCGTCTCACCCTGCGGCTGAATTACAACTTTCAGAGGAAGATCGTATTTTTTTGCAAATTCAAAGTCACGCTGGTCATGCGTCGGCACGGCCATAACCGCTCCGGTGCCGTAATCCATCAGGACGAAGTTGGCCAGAAAAATCGGCATCCGTGCCTTTGTAAGCGGATTGAGACAATAGGATCCGGTAAAGATGCCTTCTTTCTCAAAATCATCGGCCGTGCGTTTTATACGATCTGTCTTTCGGATCTTGTCAATAAAGGCTGATACAGACTCCCTGCGGTCTGCCGTGGTCAGTTCCATGGCACGGGGGTGTTCGGGCGCCAAAGACATAAAAGTCGCTCCAAAAACCGTATCCTGACGCGTGGTAAAAACCCGTATCGCGTCCGCACCATTTTCGATCGGGAAATCGATCTCACATCCGAAACTCTTTCCAATCCAGTTTCTCTGCATGACCAGAACTCTTTCCGGCCAGCCGGGAAGCTTGAACGTATTCTCAAGCAGCTCTTCGGCATAGTTGGTAATCCGAAAAAACCACTGGTCCAGCTCTTTAAGGCTGACATCACTGTCGCAACGCCAGCAACCGCCATCCTCAACCTGTTCGTTGGCAAGCACCGTCTCGCACGTGGGACACCAGTTGACAAAAGAAGTCTTTTTGTAGGCCAGTCCCCTGGCGAACATCTCCAGGAAAATCTTCTGTTCCCATCGATAATATTCAAGATCGCAGGTGGCCAGTTCGCGGTCCCAATCGTATGAAAGCCCCATCTTTTTGAGCTGGCTGCGCATATAGGCAATATTTTCATAGGTCCAGGTAGCCGGGTGGCTCTTGTTCTGAATAGCCGCATTTTCCGCAGGCATCCCAAACGCGTCCCAACCCATTGGATGCAGGACGTTGAAACCGCGCATCCGCTTGAATCTTCCGACAACATCTCCAATGGAGTAGTTACGTACATGTCCCATATGTATCCGTCCGGATGGATAGGGAAACATTTCAAGCAGATAATATTTGGGCTTGTCCGTCTCCTCGGAAACCTTGAACGTTTTGTCATTTTCCCAGCGTAGCTGCCATTTCTCCTCTATATCCTTCGGTACGTACTTATGTTCCACGGTATCTTCCTTTCTCTGTGGATAAAACTCTGTGTCAAGGTTATGAAAATAATAATGAAATCAGGAAATATCTCTTTTGGAAATGATTGCATTAGAAACATCGTGCAGCGGGACAATCCGGTCAACAAGTCCGGTTGCCACCGCTTCCCGGGGCATACCGTACACAACGGCCGTCTCCTCTGATTCCGCAATCACGAAACCACCATGATCTTTTATTGCACGAACCCCTTTACTGCCGTCGTTGCCCATTCCGGTCAATACTATGGCAACAACACGTTTTTTGTAAATTCCGGAACACGATGCAAACATTGCATCGACAGATGGCACATAACGGTCAGCATCTGAAGGCATTACGACCCGTGACATTACCTGCCCGCCACACACCTCAAACACGAGATTCCTCCCGCCGGGAGCTATCAGAATCCTTCCGGGAAGGACCTGGTCACCATCCTCTGCCTCCTTGACATCAAAAGCAGAGCTCCTGTTGAGGCGATCGGCAAACGCCTTTGTAAACCCGGCCGGCATATGTTGCGCAACTACCACTGCAAAGGGATATTTCCGGTCAAAGGTGGAGAAAATCCGCTGAAGAGCTGGTGGACCGCCTGTGGAGGATCCAATGGCAACCAGGTCAAACGGGCGCATGAAACCGACTCCGGTGTGACCGGGATGAACCAGGGTTCTTTTTTGTGAAAATTCCGGTGCGTCATCCGTTAGTCCGGAGAGTAAGACGGCTTTCGATTTCAGAGCAAGAACCTGGAGCACTTTCTTCTGAAGATCATCCCTGATTGACAGAAGGTCAATCGACGCATGTCCGGTCGGTTTTGAAACAAAATCCAGTGCTCCGAGTTCAAGGGCCTTAAAAACCATGTCGGCGCCGCTTAGAGCACTTATGACTATAACCGGGATTGAAAAACGGGCAGTAAGAATACGCAGAAGCGTAAATCCGTCCATCTTGGGCATTTCCAGGTCAAGCGTGACAAGATCCGGCTTCAGGGCAACAATCCGCTGAATTCCCTCTTCACCGTTGATCGCGTATCCGACCACTTCAACGGCAGTGATACCCTCCAGCATTTTAGTAATAGTGCGTCGACTGAATGCCGAATCATCAATAACAACGATTTTGATCTTTTTCACGAAGCACCGCCCAAAGGGAATCGGTCTGGTTTCTGATAGATCATATCGTTTTTGAAATGCCGGAGTGTGAAGAGTGTCGTAAGATTCATCAATGATTCCGAATGCCCCAGCAGAAGAAACCCTTTCTCATAAAGGGCATGGTAAAATGACTCAATCACACGTTTTTTTGCAGCCTGGTCGAAATATATTATAACATTCCGGCAAAAGACAATATCCATCTTGCCGAGCATGGCCATTCGTTTGCTATCAAGCAGGTTCAGATGGCTTATGGTTACGCGTTCGCGTATGGAATCATTGACTTTGTGACCATCGTCCTGCTGACTGAAGAATAACTGAAGCTGCCTGTCGGCAGTGGCACGGAAAGAGGATGCGCCATAAACGGCACGGCGGGCATGCTGCAAAACTTTTTGGCTGATGTCGGTACCGATTATTTCAATATCCCACCCTCTGAGCCCGGGAATTTCGCTCAACAACATTGCAATGGTATATGGCTCTTCACCTGTAGAACAGCCGGCACTCCAGATGCGCAGCGAGCGATTGCCCTGTGCCGCTTTGGCCTTGATCAGCTCGGGGATAATTTCATCGGTAAAAGCTTTTAATTGAAATGATTCTCTAAAAAAATATGTTTCGTTAGTGGTAAGAACATCCATAATATCAGTAAGTTCTTGATCTTTATTCCGGTTGTACTTTAAATAATGATAGTAGTCACGAAATGAAGGCACGTTGAGCTCGGTCAAGCGGCGGGCAAGGCGCTTTTCGAGAATATATTTTGAATTTAAATCAAAAAAGATTCCGCAATGCCCATAAATACAGTCCCGAAGAAGCCGGAATTCATCATCGGACATAACATTGTCATTTTTAAAAGAAAAAGTCATGAACAGCCTGAGATATTTTTATTGGAAAAACAATGACCAAGCGACATGGCAGCCTGCCTTGCAATATCAGGGTCGGGGCTCGCAAGAAACTTTTGAATGATTAATTGTGCATCAGAACCGCCATCTGCTTCAAGAAGCTGAAGACAGGTGACCAAAAACAGCCCTTCCGCATCGGAATGGAGTCGTTTGATAATCGGCAGGACACGGTCTCGATCGATCCTGGCTATTGCCTTTAAAACCGCACACCGTACCCAGGTATCCTCATCATCAAGAGCATTCTCAAGAGCATCCAGTGCAAAGGAATCACCTCTGTTTCCAAGGGCGTCGGCTGCTGCAATCCTCACATCGGGATATTCGTCAACCAGCGCCATTAAGAGTACCGTAGCAGGCGGTTTCAGGCACAGGGTACCTGCTGATCTTACAGCCGCCTGGCGAACCATCGGATCCTCATCCTTTGCAAGCAGCAACAAACGTTCATGTTCTCCCAGGGCTGCGTACAGAAGCGATGCATGCAAGCGGTGGCGCGGTACTTCAGAATCACTGAACTGACCGGCGATATTCAAAATGCCGGGACGGTCAATCAAAGCCAGCAGTTGCAAAGATGAAACGGAAGCAGAACAGACTTGTGGATCCGCGTCATCAGCCAATACCACCAGAGCCGGAATAGATGATATCATTCCGAGCTTGCCGACCGCAATTGCCGCAGCCCTGCGAACGCCGGCGAAGGGATCATTAAGGGCGCTGATAACCAGATCGCCGTACCCGGAATAAGCGCATTCGCCTATCAGCGTGCATAGTGCGCTGCGTGCGTTTTCGTTTGCTGTCGGATAAAGGGTAACCATATTCGAGACCCCTTCCGGCCCGAAAAAATTGAGCGCCTTCATGGCCGATGCAGCAAAACATTCGTCCGCAAATGATTCCATGAGGAGAGGGACAAACCGGATATCACCGGTAGCAACACTACACCAGATTAATGACTCTGTAAGCAGGGAATCCCTGCTGTCAAACAGATCCGGTAAACCGGAAATCAGGTCATTTCCATTCATAGACCGGAGCTCATTGATTATCTTCTGCCTGACTTCATCGGCGGATCTGCTGTATATTCTGAATATTGCTTTGATTGCAGCGGAGCGGCAACCTTTCTGCTGACAGGAAAATCCTTGCATAAGAAAAGCAACCGAGGTGGCATCGGAGATACTGCCCAGACAGTCATACACAGCTTTGCGGAGGATATCCTGCTCAGCCAGCCTCAGAAAATCTTCGGGGACAGCCGCAGGAGTTGCCAGAACAGATAAGGCTCCCAGCGCACTGAATTGGAACTGCACAGCCTGGCTGGCAACAACGGCCTGAACGAGGTCCGGCACAATCCGTGAATCACCTGACGATCCCAGATGTTCAGCCGCTGCAGAGGCAACATTGACGTCAGAGTCCCGGAGTGCATTCAAAAGGGGCTTGACGAACAGAGGATCACCGATAGCTCCCATTAAATCAACAACTACCTTTCTGACATCCGCATCAGGATCATGTACCATTGCGATCAAGGGCAAAGCTGTTGCTGATCCGAGACGAATGACAGCTTCAGCAGCAGAGTTTCTGAGACCCGCATTGTCTTCACTTCGAAGCAGTCCCAGCAATGTATCGAGAGCCGACTCATCAGGATCCGAGCTTACAAACGCTTCGACTGATTCCTTGCGTACCCGCCAGCTCTCGTCTCCCATGGCACTGATAACCAGCCTGAGAGATTCGGCAACAGGTATTCCTTTCAGCATCTGAAGCGCCGAACGGCGTATCTCTTCATCATCGGATTGGAGAAAGGTCTGTATTTCCTGAAGTCTCATTGCCTTACCGTTCCTGAAATCTCATGTATTCCAAAAAATATTACGCTGCCGTTTTCGATACTTCCGGCATCTCTTGAAACCGTAATAAGGAGTCAATATCTAGAATCATAAAAACCCGTTCGTTTGAAAGACAAACTCCCAGCAGAAATTCCATACCAACACCGGATATCATCTGTATAGGAGGTTTGATGTCATCTACCGGGACGGTGATGACTTCCATTACATCATCCACCATTAAAGCAAGTACCTGCCTTGCAAGCGTTACAATCAGCAATTTCCCCGGCCTGTCGTCTCCCGCCTCAGGCATGAGAAAGCGCTTGCGCATATTCATAACGGGAATAACATTGCCCCGGAGATTAATAACACCGTCAAAAAGATCTGAAGCTTTGGGAAGACTTGACAATTTGGGAGGAAGAAGAATCTCCTTGATACGCATGATATCGACAGCAAACAGTTTATTACTCAGACTGAAACAGGCCAGTTGAATTTCACCCACACCCCGATCCATTTTATAACCTCGCCATTTTCAGTACAAATTAATGTCAGCAATACTCTTGAGGTTGAGAATAATCATCAACCGTCCGTCGAATCGTCCGATACCGCTCACAAAATCGCGATCAATCCCCTCCAGTACAGATGGAGCCGGTTCCATATTTTCTTTATTGACACGCACAACCTGAATGACCTCGTCAACGACAAGTCCGCTGAATGACTGATCGTGTCTGATAACTATAATACGCTCCCTGCCGGTTGCGTTTTCGAGTGAGAGGCCCAGCCTGGAACGCATATCGATAATCGGGATGATGGTTCCACGCAATGAAATAATACCGGAAACAAAATCAGGTGCTCGAGGGATTTCGGTAACCTCCCTCGGCTTGATAATCTCTTTGATATCCATTATGTTGATGCCATATATTTCATCAGAAACTCTAAAGCAGAGGTATTCAAGGCAGTTTCCTGAAACGGTTTGAGCGAGCTCTTCCTCATCGGGCGTTTCTGCATCACACCCGGCTGCGCTTCTACCGGCCAGAATGATTTCAATCGGATTCCGAAAAGAGGGAACCGTTTCCGTTAAGTGTTCAACAGGTGATACCTGTACGCTCTTTCCGGGAAAAACAGTGTCGGGAACGTTGAACATCCGGGAAACGGACACCTCTCTTGCAGGTTCAGGTGACGGCTCGACAGGAGCGACGGTCTGAATATCCGACTGCAGACTGACAGAAGAGTTTTCTGCAAGCGGTTGCCGATACTTCTTTCTTATTTTTGCAAGATCCATGATCCGTCCCGCCTACATCATCAGTTCATCTTTTATTTCGTTAATTATTCCGGAATCGATCAGAGCCGCGTCACTTCCATAGGCCACCAGCAGGGCATTGGTTGCCATGGAATTGATTTTACGAGGCACCCCCCCCGTCAACTCATGGATACGCTGAACGGCATCCGGCGTAAATAAGCCGGGAGCACCCCCCGCAATCTCAAGCCTGAAGTCGAGGTATTCCATGATTTCTGCCAGCGACAGCGAACCCAGATGATAATTGAGGGAAATCCGCTGACGGAGAGGCTCGAATCTCGCTGAAGCCATTATCAGCCGCAATTCAGGCTGTCCCATAATAATCACCCCCAGCAGGTTCTGGTCATCCAGCTGAAAATTGGTCAGCAGCCGTATTTCATCGAAAACTTCAGGTTCAGTGATCATCTGGGCTTCATCAATTACCAGAACAGGGCAGATGCCGCACTGATGTGAGGCATATACAGCCATGTGGATCTGGTCAATCAGTGTATCTTTGGCATCGGCCGGTTTTTCAACATCAAACAACCTGGCGATGGTGCGAAGAAATTCAATACTGTTCAAACGTGGATTGACGATATAACAGAAACGAAACTTGTCACCGAGGCGATCCATCAACGCACGGGACAACGTCGTTTTGCCGCACCCTATTTCACCAGTCAACACAGCAATCTCTCGCTCTTCCACGACAAATTCCAGCCGGGCAAGCGCCTCTTCATGTCCGCGGCTTAAAAATAAAAAACGTGGGTCGGGGGTTTTACTGAACGGTCTCTCCCTCAGGCCGAAATAGGATTTGTACATATATCAGTTCCCGGAACGCATTGTTTCATTGATAATTCCGCCGACATCCAGGACGAGAATCGTACGCTGGTCTCCCAGGTCGGCAGCGCCGGAAATGCCGCGGAAACGTTTGAATGACTCACCCAGCGATTTGATTACTATATCTTGCTGGCCAAGCAGATCATCGACTATAATTCCGAGTCTTTTTTCGGCAACACCGACAACCACCACGTAAAATTCTGCGGGGCGCCCATCGTTGCGTCTGATATCGAAGAAGTTTTCAAGACGCAAAAGCGGGAGCGTGATTTCTCGCAGCTGGATAACCTCTTTGCGCTCAACCGTCCTGATTTCCTTGTCTGTCACTATCAGCGATTCCAGAACAGATGTAATGGGAATGGAATACGTTCTGCGGTTGCAACTGATTATCAATGCCTTGATTATAGCCAGAGTAATCGGAAGCGTGATAATAAACCGGCTACCTTTGCCTGTGCGGGTTTCGATATCAACCATACCTGCAATTGCCGCAATGTTGTTTCTGACCACATCCATACCAACGCCGCGCCCTGAGATCTCGCTGACGTTGTCGGTGGTAGAAAAACCGGGTAGAAATATCAGATCGATCGCTTCGCGGTCGGATAAGGCATTGACGTCACTTATCAGGCCTTTCTGCAGAGCTTTGGTCTTGATCTTTTCCAGATCAATGCCGCTTCCGTCATCCTCAACTTCAATGACAACATGATTGCCCTTCTGGCTTGATGAAATCCGGATAGTCCCTCTTTCGTTTTTTCCCAGTTCCATACGTTTTTCCGGTGACTCAATACCATGGTCAATTGCGTTGCGAATGATATGCATCATCGGATCGGAGATATCCTCCACGATCAGCTTGTCAAGTTCCGTGTCCGCGCCAAAAAACTTCAGCTCGACTTTTTTACCCTGTTCCCGTGAAATTTTGCGAACAATACGGGACATCTTTTCATATAACTGCCCGACCGGAATCATCCGAATCTCCATGACTCCTTTCTGCAGATCGGACAGTTTCCTCTCAAGTCCCTTGGCGGCTTTACTCAACTCAATGGCAATTCTGGAAAAACCCTCATTGCGCATCCTCGTTGCAACTCCGGCAATGGTCGAATTTGCAAGGACAAGCTCACCTACGATATTCATCAGCTCATCAAGTTTTCCGATGTCAACCCTGACCGTTCTGCTCATGCTCTTGGCACTGGCGGTGGCATCATCAGCAAGCGGAGAGGCGGGCGCATTACGATTTTTTGCGTTTTCACGGGGTTGTATCGGAGAACCGAGTGCAGGGACTTCGGCAGAAATAGCGGCCAATGGCTGAACAGCAGTGTCATCCTGTGCCTGCGACCGATCAAGTTGGGAAACAGAGACGGCATCGCTCTCAACCAGATTCTTCAGATCATTCAGCTGGCGAGAAGAACCAAAGAGAATTTCAAAATCTATGTGGGTCTCCATGTTGCCGCCCACGCTCGGAAGTGTGCTTATTACTTCTCCATTCTTTTTCAAAATGTCGGTGACCGCAGCCAGTTCCTGATCAAAGGTATTCAGATCAAAAGAGGTATGGATGTTAAATATGTTTCTGCCTTTGGCAAGATTATCAAGCAGGCGGTGTTCTTCGTATTCTGTCAGTGCCCCCTTCACATGATCAGGCAACCCCAGCGATTGCAGCGGCGATACTCCGACCGGCTTTTCCGGCGGAGCAAGACAGGCATTGATCCGGATAACACAGGTCGCAATTTCGTCAGACCTGTCGGAAGTGTCATTTTCAGACAGCATCCTGACCAGGGCCGTCAGAAGTTCGTGAGAATCAAAAATAACTGACATCAGCTGATGAGTAAGAGGTATTTTGCCAAGACGGAGCCAGTCAAGCAGGTTTTCCATGTTATGTGAAAGTTCCGCGACATCAGTGAAACCGAACATTCCTGCCAGCCCCTTCAGAGAATGAGCTCCACGAAAAATGGAATTAAGGAGATCGGGGTTGAAGTCGCCATCTTCAGCCATATCAGAAAGATCGGCCAATTCGGAACCAAGCTGATCCACGATTTCCTCAGCTTCTGCCAGAAAATCCCTGACAGCCTTGTTTTGTACTGTGGCGCCATGCTCATTCATACACTGTTCCCGAAAATACTATGTAATTTAATGTACAACACTCAGATACGATGCGATTAATTTCTGAAGATGAGATGGATTAAAGGGCTTGATCACATACTCGTTTGCCCCCAGAAGCCTTCCTTTTTCAATATCTTTGGCGCTGCCTTCGGTTGATATGATAAAAATGGGGATATGCCGGTAGTTGGTGTTGTTTCTAAGATAACTGATCAATTCAAGTCCGTTGATATCAGGCATATTTATATCTGTTAAAATCAGATCGACATGTTCCCGTGGCAACAGCCTCAAAGCTTCAAATCCGCTGGAAACTTCAACCGTCCGATAGTCATCAAGCGATTCCACGATCGAAACCAGCATTGCTCGCATGGCTGCCGAATCATCAGCTATCATGATGGTTTTGGAATTCATGTGGAGGCCCTTTCCAGCAGTTGACAGTCCTGTAAAGCTTTTTCCATCGCAATACCCGCCTGGGAAAGGAACAGTGTCAGTGATGAAACATCAACGAACGGGTGCCTGTCCGGCAGATTGTCACCATACAGAAAACCGATTACCCGCGACTGACTTATAATCGTTCCAATGAAAACCTCCTCCGGGACACCACCCCCCAATAGTTCAAACAAGCGTGTGTCAACTGCATTCGTACCAGGCCGGAAGGCAATCGACCGGCCCGTCTGATATGGCTCTTTGAACATTGAGTCAGATTCCAGAGGAAAATGGATAGAACGCACCCGTTTATCACCGCTGACTCCGCCTCCGGAAATGCCGAACTGACCGGATCCGGAAATAATGGTATCCGTGATTGTAAATATAATGGCACGATTAAAAAACTCGGATGCAAAACGGAGTACCAGCAACAGAACGCCACCCTGCAAATCAGGATTGTCAAGCTCCTCCAGCATGCCGCGCAACAGTGAACGCCCTTCGTCAGCAGGAAACTGGTCTGCCGAAACAGAAACATCAGTGTCATCATCTATTTCCATGCGAAGTTCATCACCCAGATTGCTGTGGTACTGCCAGATGTCTTCAGGCTCGGGATCGACCGGATTCAGGACGTCGCGAAGCAGTTGTGAAAGAAAATTCTGCAGGATGTCCGGGGTGTTGATTTCCGCCCGACGAGGTTTGAGAATAAAGGGGTAACCCATTTCATGAACCTTTTTCTCGACGTCGGCATGGTGGTAATCGGACATGACAACAAGGCGTAACTGCTTAAAGTTATTATGCAGAAGCTCCAGCAGTTCAACGCCGCCCAAAACACCGGAGCCATCCATCTTGGGCATTATCAGGTCAATCAGAACGGTGGGGTGCTCCCCTCCGCGGTGCACGGTATCAACTGTTATCAGGGCGTCCTCACTTCGAGTCACGGCGTGCACCACAAAGCCTTTCTCGATCAACCCCTCTGTCACTGCCCGCAGTGTAGGGCCATCATCGTCAACAATAATAACCGGCGGAATTTCAGCAGCGACTGCAGAATCCCCGTCGCCAGGCCCGTCTACAAGATCAAATGCAAAATCGGCGTCACCTTCAGATGAACCATCCGTTTCCTCTGCCACAATACTGGTGCCTTCCATCGCCAGAAACTGCGGATTCAGGCCCTGATCAAGCATAAACTGCAGAGGATCCATTGTGGCGTTATCAAGAGATTCAATAGTATCTTGAACTGTAAATCTGAAACTGCCTCCAGTCCAGGCAAAGAGAGAGAATACTACGTTCTCGATCTGGTCGCGTACTATATCCTCGACAACATCCGGAGGGGCCCCGAAGTTCTTGACGAGAATAACTCCCAGGCGCTCCCGGAAGCCTTGTGCCTGCTGCAGGGAAAGTGCTTTTCGCAAGACGGCAAGATTGATGACCCCCTTCTGCATGAGAATCTCGCCCAGACTCTGCTGAAAAGCACTGGAGCTCGCGCTGATTACCATCCCCAGGCGAAAAAAAATGGCCCCTTCCCTCCCCTTGCTGCTCAGGTTGAGAATGCCGGTCTTTCTGCTGAGACTGACTATCTGCAGGATTTCTCCAAGGCTGAGATCTTCCAGTTTTCCTTCAAGGCTCATACGTCATGTTCCGTCTGTATTGTTGCGCCCTTATGAAATCCGGCAGGGCCACAAAAGATTCAAATACTAAAAGGGATTAAACCTTGCTGAATATATCGTAACAGTGCATTCAAGTAAAGCCTTTAAGGGGATTTACGCCAATTCAGTACCAGGCGGGTGACGTCGAAACCAGGCGGTCAATCCGTCACTTCGTGCCGTAATCTGACAAAATAGATTCAGTAGATTGAGTAGTTGGAGGGATCGGAGAAGAGCTCTTTCAGAAAAAGGTTGTTAAGGTGGTGACCGGTTTTGTTGGCTTCTATCTTGCCAAGAATGCGATAACCGCTTGTATAAAAATCGCCGATCAGATCCAGTATTTTGTGGTTGACCAATTCAGTTTTGTAGCGAAGACCATGCGGATTCATTATCTCATCATTTCCGATGACCACTGCATTATCAAGAGAGCCCCCTTTTGCCAGACCAGCCTTGCGTATAGCCTCAATCTCCTCCTGGAGTACGAAAGTTCGAGAATTGATAATGGAAAAGGCATTTTCTACGTCGGTGACCCGTTTTTTCTGACGGCCTACCGGGGGACGAAATTCTATTGTCATTGAGATATCAAGAGTATTGAGTGGTTTAATCCTGACCCAGGCATCATTAAGTCCGACCTCTATCGGACGCTGTACCTTAAGATAGACACCAGATTCCGGGAATTCATAAACCCCGGCCTTCCACATACCCTGATAGAACTCCCACGCCGAACCATCCAGAATAGGCACTTCTGGACCATTTATATACACCAGGCAGTTGGTTATCCCGGAGAAATAGAATGCGGCCATGAGATGTTCAATTGTCGACACAGAGGTGCCGCCGGAAGCGATTTGAGTGGAAAGGCGGGTATCGGCCACCATATCATAGCGGGCTGGAATACACGTGCCGTTCAATACGAAAGCAATGCCCAGCTCACGACGGGGCAAAAATTCAAGGCCGACCTCTTTGCCGGTATGCAATCCGATGCCCGAAACTTTAAATATCCGGTTTATGGTGGTCTGGCGCTTGATCATGGCGATATGGCTATGGCAGGTGTGAGCTCAGGCATTAACTGATCCGGTGCTGAACAATATCCAGCTGTTTTTTGAGCGCCTCGTGCTCTTCTGCCAGGCAGGCATATTTTTTTTCAAGCTCACGGATCTGATCAAACAGACAGGATATTGCCTTTGCTTCAGGATCAGGCAGTTTGCCATGCTCAAGGTCGGCCCTGCCAACATCTTTTTTCTCCTGCTCCATGACCATTCTGCCTGGAATTCCGACAACCGTGGCGTTTTCCGGAACCGCCTTGACTACCACCGAGTTGGAGCCGATCTTGGCCCCTTTACCGACAGTAAACGGTCCGAGAATTTTGGCACCGGAACCTATAACCACGTTATCTTCCAGTGTCGGATGACGCTTGACCTTGTCCCAGGTCACCCCCCCCAACGTCACACCGTGGTAGAGGGTCACATTGTCACCGATCTCGGCTGTTTCGCCAATCACAACACCCATGCCATGGTCTATGAAAAATTTTTTACCTATTTTGGCTCCCGGATGGATTTCGACTCCGGTCAGAAAACGACCGAGGTGGGAGATGAATCGCCCCAGGAAAAAAAACTCACCAACCCAGAACCAGTGGGCGATACGGTAGATCCACAGCGCATGCAGGCCCGGATAGCAGAAAATAATCTCCAATACATTTCGAGCCGCAGGATCACGCTCAAAAACAGAATTAATATCCGCACGAAAATTCTTCAGCATTATTCGTACCTCTTTATTGTCGCAAAGTAACCGTGCCATTGTTCCTAGCACACCACTGGTAAATCTGTCAAATTCAATCAATCGATCAGTTTGAACTTCCTGCTCGACAACGGAATCATTTTTTTCTATAAACATGACGATAATTCATCAAATGTTTATTCGGAGTCACTGTGCGCAGTCTGAAACTTAAAGCCCCGGCCAAAGTCAACTACCTTCTTGAAGTAATAAGACGCCGCCCGGACGGCTACCACGACTTGCGCATGATCATGCAGCGAGTTGATTTGTGTGATGACATATCAATCACCTTGAATGACGCACCTGGCATCAAGGTCTCCTGCGGTAAAAAAGGGGTGCCTGACGGTCCTGGTAACATCGCCTGGAAAGCAGCCAATACCATGCTGAACATTGCCGGCAGTGATCAGGGTGCAGTGATTGACATAGTCAAGAACATACCGGTCGCAGCGGGTCTCGGCGGCGGTAGCAGCGACGCAGCAACTGTTTTAATGGGGATGAACGAATTGTTGGAGTTGCGACTTTCAGACCAGCGATTGATGGAGATCGGAGTAAAACTGGGAGCGGATGTCCCCTTTTTTATCTTTAAAAAGAGTGCAATGGCTGAAGGCATAGGAGAAAAACTGACCGCCATACCTGCCATGCCCAAGGCCTGGATTCTCCTGGTTAATCCTGGTGTTCATGTTTCAACAGCCTGGGTCTATAGAACTTTACAGTTGACAAACCGTGGGGAGCTTAATAGACTGCCAGAGTTTTTTGCAGACATTGAAGAGATTTGCTCCATTTTCTCGAACGATCTGGAAGCGGTAACCATTCCCGCCTTTCCTGTTCTGGATGAGATAAAACATACTCTTATCCGTCTGGGGGCAGTTGCTGCGATGATGTCAGGTAGTGGCCCGACTGTTTTTGGTGTTTTTCGAGATCAACCTTGCGCAGATCATGCGCGCAAGGAGCTTTTCGGCACACCCGGATGGTTTGTTGCAGTGGCTGAAACTCTCTGATCTGAAGTCGGTCATGATGGGGCGTCGCCAAGCGGTAAGGCATCGGATTTTGATTCCGACATTCCCAGGTTCGATCCCTGGCGCCCCAGCCAAATAAAAACGAAAGGGTTATGCAGCTTGCATAACCCTTTCGTTTTCTGGATTGTGAAGAAATTGTGAAGTCAATCCATTCATCCTATCAGCCAACAAATTAACAGTCGTGTCAAGATGGTCTTTCGCAAGGTGGGAATATCTAAGGGTCATGGTCAGGCTTTTGCCCACGCGCCCTGCCGGGCGCACAATAAAAAAGGTACCTGCGGCTGCAGGTACCTTGATTTTTTTCTGGCGGGGTTGACGGGGCTCGAACCCGCGACTTCCAGCGTGACAGGCTGGCACTCTAACCGACTGAGCTACAACCCCCGGTGAACAACAGCCGGATCCTCCAACTGCATCCGCAGGCAAAGTATCAGTATTTTTAACACGAAGCAACGAAAATATCGAAAATATAGTGTCCTGGAGTGTAAAATCTGCTGTCAGTGAGATTCAATTTTACTATCGATGAAACGGTACCCCGCCCGCCAGGCTGCATGGAGCCGCTTGCAACACTCTGAATCCGCCTGATATCTGACTGAAATGCTATTGACAATTCCAGATGATGATTCATACTTCTGTTATCAAATCTTTGAGGGGAGGCGTTATGAGGGGACATGGAGGAGCATCTGCTATGCTGAGAAGAACTTTTCGTGCAACCGGAGGATTTTTCCTGTTTATCGGTGTGATCATCTGTATCAGCGTCAGTGCTTATGCCGCTTCGCCGGGTATTATCTCCACCCTGGCCGGCAACGGTACCTATTACGCTGTCGGGAATACTTACTATTACTCCCCCGGGGATGGCGGTCCGGCAACTTCCGCCAGCCTCTATACCCCCTGGGGAGTCGCTCTGGACAGCTCCGGCAACATATACATCGCCGACAGAGACTACCACCGCGTTCGCAAGGTGGCCGCCGGCACCGGTATCATCACCACCGTGGCCGGCAACGGTTCATCGTACTATTCCGGAGACAACGTCGCGGCAACATCAGCAAGTCTATTCAATCCCACCGGAGTGGCCGTTGACAAATTTGGCAAACTGTATATCGCCGATTCCGGCAATCACCGTATCCGCAAGGTTGATAACGGTATCATCACCACCGTGGCCGGGTATACCGATAGCGGGGTATCACTCGGTTTTGCCGGCGATGGCGGACCGGCGACCTCCGCCAGTCTCTTTACCCCGATCGGAGTAACCGTTGACAAAGACGGAAACCTGTTTATCGCTGATTCCAGCAATAACCGCATCCGCAAGGTTGCGGCCGGTTCCGGCATCATCAGCACGGTGGCCGGCGGCTATCCAGGCTTCAGCGGTGATGGCGGTCCGGCCAGCCTGGCCACCCTCAACTACCCCACCGGAGTGACGCTGGACAGTGCCGGAAACCTGTATATCGCTGACATGACCAACGGGCGCGTCCGCAGGATCGATGCCGTCAGCGGTGTCATTACAACTGTTGCCGGTGGCGGTACCAGCTATTATTCCGGAGACAACGTTGCCGCAACCTCAGTAAGCCTTTACCCTACCGGAATAGCCGTCGACAGCTCCGGGAACATCTATATTGCCGATCAGAACAGCAACCGCATCCGCAAGGTAGCGGCCGCTTCCGGCATTATCACCACCGTTGCCGGCAATGGTCTGCCCTATTTCACCGGAGATAACGTTCCTGCCACCTCAACAAGCATTTATGGCCCATCCGGGGTTACCATCGACAGTTCCGGGAATCTGTATATTGCCGATACCAACAATAACCGCGTCCGCAAGGTAACAGTCGCCATCGACCCCATCGTATGGCGCCACCAGACGGATGGGAAGGTCTATGGCATGACCACCAACGGAAGTAGTATCACCGGGGGCGCCCAATTCTGGCAGGAAACCGACCCGGCCTGGTCAATCGTCGGCCAGGGTGACTTTGACGGCGACGGAATCAGAGATTTTGTCTGGTGGAACAGCAGCACCGGCCAGGTCTACATCATGCTGATGGCAAGCTCAACGGCAGTGAAATCAAGCGCAGGCATCTACACCGAGTCCAACACCCACTGGCGTATTGACGCCACCGGCGACATCAACGGAGATGGCACGACCGACCTGATCTGGTGGAACAACAGTACCGGCCAAGTCTACGCCATGCTGATAAACGGAGCGGTCGTATCAGGAGGCGGAATGATTTATACCGAATCGAACACGGCCTGGAAAATTGTCGCCGCCGCCGATTTCACCGGTGCCGGTAAGGTGGAACTGCTCTGGTGGAACAGCTCGACCGGTCAGGTAGCCATCGGCCGGACCAACGGAACGAACGCGTCCACTGCGACTGTTATCTATACCGAACCGAACACCGATTGGCGCATTGCCGGAACAGGTGATCTTGACGATGACGGCAGGGCCGAAATCATCTGGCACAACCGTACAACCGGGCAGGTCTACGGCATGCAGACCAACGGAACAGCCGTCACCGGCGGTGCGATGATCTACACCGAAGCGAATACTCAGTGGGAGATCGTCAGTGTCGGCAATTACAACAGCGATAACAAGGCCGATCTGCTCTGGTGGAACCAGCAGACAGGGCAGGTCTACCTGATGCCGATGAACGGATTGGCGGTTGCGGCGGGGGGCTCCCTGCTGTACACCGAACCGGATATAACCTGGAAAATTCAGGGTGAGACGGCATGGCGGGATAATCTGTATGGCAGGGGAGTTACAACGACAACCAGGTAGCATGGGCAATGTACACTGAAAACAGAGAACAGGAGGTTATCATGAAACGCCGTGCAAGTATCACCTCATTGTGTTTGGGCATTATCTTTTTGTTTGTTGTCTCCGCATCTCCCTGCCTTTCGGCGTCTGCTGAATACTCCTTCTGGACCAGGAACCTGTCTGGCATTACCGATACGGCGACCGGTTACTACGCGTACGAGAATGCTAAAATGGCTGTATCGGGACCGTATGTTCATGTCGTCTGGCTGGCAAATGCGTATGGCGATGTCAGCGGATACAGGCTGTTTTACCGCCGTTCCGCTGATGGAGGGCAGACTTTCGGCAGCGTGCAGACACTGATCTCCAGTACGTCCGGTGGAATTTTCAGTGAGACAAGCATGATGCTTGCCGCAGACGGAAACAGTGTGCATCTCCTGTACATTCAACCAGGTTCGTCCGGCAGTGGCGACAGCCTCAAATATCTCAGGTCCACCGATAGCGGCCAGACTTTTGAATCGCCCAAAACGGTTTATTCCACCGCCCGCTACCCCAGTTTTAACGGTGTTTACCTGTCAGCCGCTAACGGCAGGGTTGTTATAGCACTATCGGCAAATGACGACAACTCGCCGTATCCAAAGGATCTGGCCTGCGTCTACTCCAACGATGGCGGCGCCACCTTCAGCACAACGGCGATCGCCCATTCCACCACAATCTGGCGTTACACCGCCGTGGACATGATTCAGAGCAGCTCCAATATCTACATCCTCTATACCGTCACCGATATCAACGACTCCTACTCAACCGGGAAGCTCTATCTGGTTTCGTCCAATGATGGTGGCAAAACGTTCAATACGCCCAACGTAGTCAATGTGGCATCCACCGACTCTAAATTTTACACAACAGCGGTACAGGGGGGGAGTTACTCTCCAAACCTTGCCGCTGCAGGGAATAATGTCTATGTCACGTGGTCAAATTACGAGGTGAGCAACGATTACTACGGTACCTCCACCTTTACGCTCCGTTTCCGGAGATCAACGGATGCCGGCAAGACGCTGGGAAATCCGGTATCCCTCACCACTACGCCGGCTTCAAGTTCTGTTCTTCGCGTCGGGCAGGAGACAGTCTCCGCTTTTGGCAATAACGTCTATGTGGCGACCATTTATAACGGTGCCACCATGTTCTGGCGTTCGACCGACGCCGGCGCCTCGTTCGGAGCCACACCCTTAAAGATCAGCGACGGCGGATGGTGGCCGTTGATCGGCATTGATCCATCGGTCAGTGACGGTTCCAGGGTGTATGTGGCCAACTACTACCTTGCAAAATCGACCGATGCCGGGGCTTCGTTCAACGGTGTTTTTACACCGACGCCTAATGTTTTCGGCAGCTGGAACTATCCGGCACTCATTATCGACAGCAGTGGCGTCATCCATTACGTTGCTCAATCGGCTTATCCGGGAGACTGGCATGACATTTTCTACCGAAGGATGCCGCCTGCCGCCACACCGGGCGCAAATCCCAAGGCATTGAATCTGGTCACCGACAGTTCCAAACGACGTGACAACATGCAGATTCCCGCTTCACCCGACATCAATCTGACCAGCGCCATGACGGTCGAGTTCTGGATAAAGCTGGACTTCCAGGGAGATGGTGGCAACTGGCCTCATTTCCAGGTATCGGTCGCCAAGAAGCGTGTTTCAGGTGCAGGAACGTTCGAGCTTGGTTACTGGAACGGATTTACCGGATTCTATGGACGCCTGGTGACGGAAGGCGCAGCAAACCAGAATTATGGCGATTTTATCGGAGCCAACATAATTCCCGCAGACCTCACCTGGTACCACATTGCCATGACCTATGACGCCGCTGGGGGAGCCAACAACTGGAAGTATTATGTCAACGGCGTGCTTGCCGGCAGTGCGACTCTTACCGGCAACGTTATCATGGATTACATGCCGCTGGTGTTGGGGCCTGATACCAGCAGCTATTACGGAACATTGCATTTCAGTGATTTCAGAATATGGAACCGGGCCAGAACCGCAGCAGAAATAGCATCAGCCAAGGATGGTGTTCTGACCGGCACGGAATCGGGACTGGTGGCCTATTATCCCTTCAGGGACTCAACCAGGGACATGACCGGACGGGGTAACGACGGTATTCTGATGTATCAGGAAACCTTCGTTTCCGATCCTGTTCCGGGCTTTTTCACGACAGCCGCCCCTGCCATCACCTGGCGTCACCAGACTGACGGAAAACTCTACGGCATGACAACCAACGGGAGCGGCATCACCGGCGGCAGTCTGCTCTATCAGGAATCCAACCCGGCCTGGACAATCGTCGGCCAAGGGGACTTTGACGGCGACGGCCTCAAAGACTTTGTCTGGCAGAACAGCAGCACCGGCCAGGTCTACCTCATGTTAATGGCAAGCCCCACGGCGGTGAAATCGGGCGCAATAGTCTATACCGAATCGAACACCAGCTGGAATATAGTCGCTACCGGCGACCTGAACGGCGACGGCAAAAGTGACCTGATATGGTGGAACAAAAACACCGGCCAGGTCTACGCCATGCTGCTGAACGGTACAGCAGTAGCGGGGGGCGGATTGATCTACACCGAGCCGAACACCAACTGGAAGATAGTTGCCGCCGCCGACTTTAACGGCAACGGCACGGTTGAACTGCTCTGGTGGAACAGTTCAACCGGTCAGGTAGCCCTGGGCCAGACCAACGGAACCAGCACATCCAGCGCCAACCTGATCTGGTACGAACCGGACACAAACTGGCGCATAGCCGGGGCTGGCGACCTTGACGGAGACGGCAAGGCGGATATCATCTGGCACAACAAATCGACCGGCCAGGTCTATGGCATGCAGACCAACGGCTCATCAGTCACCAACGGCGCAATGATGTTTACCGAACCGAACACGCAGTGGGAGATAGTCAGCGTCGGCAACTATAACAGCGATAACAAGGCCGACCTGCTCTGGTGGAACCAGCAGACCGGGCAGGTCTACCTGATGCCGATGAACGGATTGGCGGTTGCGGAGGGAGGGACTTTGCTCTACACCGAACCGGACACGACCTGGAAAATTCAGGGTGAGACGGCATGGCGGGATAACGTTTATGGCAGGGGAGTTACAACGACTACGAAATAAATCTTGTCCCTACTAAATGCATATTTCCTGATCCCAACGGGGTTAAATTGGCGCAAGAAGGGCAACTGTGCATGAAAGGAAAAACTATGAGCAAACACGCTGTATATCTATGTTCCCACGCCGGAGCACGGGACGATATTTCGTGGTACGAGCCAGCAAAAGTAGGAGGATTCGGATGTTGGCTCAGTTGCTGTTTTTCGGGTAGATAATCCGGCGGGCCAGAAAAGCGGCCGAGAAAAACAGGAGATTAACCATGACTATGGTGGCGCTGGCAGGAAGATTTGACATGATTGAGATGAGGATACCGATAATCACCGAACTGCATCCCTGAACCGCCGCCAGAATGATGCAGACTTTGAAACCGCGTGCCAGCTGAAGTGCTGAAGCCGCCGGAACGATCAACATGGAAGAAATCAGCATGATACCGACCAGTTTCATGGCCAGCACAACCGAAAGAGCGGTTAACAGAACCAGTATCGCGTTGATATGCGAGGTGCGGATACCCGAAACCTGGGCCAGCTCTTCACTGAACGCAATGGCGAAAAGCTCGTGATAAAAAAGCGTCAGCAGCAGAATCACCCCGACGCAGAGCAGAGCCGCAATCATAACTTCTTCACTGGTTATTGACAGGATATTGCCGAACAGATAACTCAGCAGATCAACATTATACCCCCCTCCCACACTGGCCAGAATAATCCCCGAAGAGATTCCGAGGGCTGATACGAGCCCGATTGCAGCATCGCCACTCAAACGCCCCTTTTCGGTCAGCTTGAGAATTCCGAGTGACGCCAGCAGCACCACCGGCATCGACACCAGAAGCGACATGGCTGCATAACACTTGAGCGCCAGGGCTATGGCCGTGCTTCCGAACGTGACATGCGCCAAGCCGTCGCCGATCAGGGAGAGCCGGCGCAACACCAGAAAGACACCCAGCACTGAACAGAGCAACGCGATCAGTGTTCCGGCCAGAAGCGCCCGTTGAATAAAACCGTATGACAGAATCTCCAAAAGGTTCATGGCATCAGTGCCGGTGGCACATAAGATGTTGGGAATGTTCGCCGAACAGGGACGACATCTCCGGTGAGAGACAGAACTCGTCAAAGCCGCCGAAAAACAGAATTCTTTTATCCAGATAGAGCATTTTCGAGGCGTGTTGCCCAATGGCGCCGCTGTCGTGCGTCACGAGCAGGACGGTAACGCCCCGGGTCCGGTTCACATCGGCTATCATGGCGTAAAAGCGCTCGCGGGTTTCCGGATCCAACGCCGCAGTCGGTTCGTCCAGGATCAGCAGCTCAGGATCATTCACAATAGCGCGAGCCAGCAGAACACGTTGCAGCTGGCCGCCAGACAGCTCACCTATCAGGTTAAGTTTAAGATCATAAACACCTAATTCATCGAGTGTACTATCAATTTTTTGTTTATCGCTACGGTTGAGACGTTTGGGGAAACGCTTGCAAGACAACAACCCCAGTCCGACCGTTTCGTGGACCGTCGCCGGGAATACCGGATTGACCAGATGCAGACTTTGCGGCAGATACCCGACGCGCCGCCAGTCGCTGAAAGCGGAAAGCGCAATCCCGAACAGCGCTGCCGTGCCGTTACTGATGGTTACCAAACCGAGCAGCGCCTTGACCAGCGTACTCTTGCCGGAACCATTCGGCCCGACGATGCCGACATAATCACCGCGTTCAACCTTGAAGCTGATATCTTCAAGCACCCTCCCCTCTCGATAACTGCACGCAAGCAGTTCTGTCGCGACTATTTCGCCCGGCATTGCAAACCTTTCTGCAAGCGTTCAAGATTCGTTTCCATAAGATCAAAAAAAGTTGCACCTTTTTCCAGTTCATCCCGTGACAGATTATGTGCACCATGAAGCGTTACTATCCGAACACCCGCTTCCTGGGCCAGAGTTTCCGCCAGGCGGGGAGACAGCAGCTCTTCGGCAAACAGATACGTCGCTCCTGATGACCGGATTTCACGGATAAGCGCCGCCATCCGGAAGGCAGATGGTTCGGAGTCGGAGGAAACACCGCTCAGAGCGTGATAATCCAGATTGTAGCGTTGTGCCAGATAGCCAAAGGTGTAATGGCCGGCATGCAGAAGCTTTCTGGTTGCGCACGATGCAAGCGACTCCCGGAAACGGGTATCAAGAGCCGCCAGGCGGGCTTTCAATATATCAGCATTTTTACGGTACTCAGTTGCGTTGACCGGATCAGCCGAGATGAATCCGTCGAGGATAGTGTCAACCATAATGGCGGCGTTGGCAAAATCAAGCCAGATATGGGGGTCCATACCCTCATGTTCGTGATGTTTGCCCTTATTCGGCTCGTGGTGATCGTCATCGGCAGCGGCGGCTCGATAGGTAACCCGTTTACCGGCATCCACAACGCGCAGGTTTTTTTTGTCGATTCCCTTTATGACCGTTTCCGCCCACGGTTCCATCTGTCTGCCGGTATAGACAAACAGGCCGGCCCTGGCGATGGTGATCATATCCTCAGGCTTGGGCTCAAAGGTATGAGGCTCCATTCCAGGCGGCAGAAGCAGACGAACCCGAGCCTTGTCGCCGCCAATTGTCCGGGAGAAATCATACAGGGGAAACAACGAAGTGACCACCTGCAGGCCGTCTGCAGGCTTTACCTCTGCTTTGCTGCATCCCGGAACGAGCGGTGCAACGAAGCAGCACATAATCAAAAGTATGGAAGATATTCTAATATGCACCGCTAAGCCTCTCGCTCTTTTTGCCCTTCATAACGCCACTTGAAGCTGACCGCCTTGCAGTTCGGCATTACACTCCGAAAATGATTCAGTCCCTCTTCCGTAATGGCGGTGCCGCTGCAGGTAAGCCACTTCAATCCGCGAATCAGCACCAGATTCAAGAGTCCTTCATCTCCTACGCCTGTATGGTAGAGAGAAATCCGTTGCAGGTTTTTCAAGGGCTGCAGCAGGGTCAATCCTTTGTCAGTGACCCACGTATCGGAGAGATACAACTCCTGCAGACCTGACAGATGTGCAAGGTATGGCAGAATCCTGTCGTCAACATTATAGAGGAAAAGGGACTGCAGATCGTCTGCCAGAAGATCTTCCAGAAACGTGATGTCAGTACCGTTGCCTACTTTTAAATCAAGTCGAACGGATTTATCGAGCAAAACCTCTTTTGCTCCACGGGCATTGCCGATCAGCTGCCAGTCGCGGTAATCAAGCGAACCGGCATTGCGGATGTAGAGAGAGCCGCAATTCTGTTCGGTCGGAAAACGGATAATCCTGGTTGCAAAGGGGATATCTCCCAATCCGGAATCAGTTTGTTCATCTCCTTTCAGAGTCCCCAGACGCTTACGGATGCGAACAATATCCCGGTCCACTTTGGCGGCCATTTCCGCCAGAAGATCGATACCATCAGCCTGAGATTCGTTCACGCGCTGCCTGAAGCGATAGATGTCTGTCTGCTTCAGCTCTTCAGTCTGACGGATAATCGCATGGATATTCTGTTCTACCGCAGCGATCTGCCGGATGACGCGTACAAGCTCCATGGCAATATCAAGCTCTGAAGAGTATGCCGGCGCCTGTTGTTCCCATTCGCTCAGCATATCCGCCAGAGCCTGACGGTTTCCGGATTGATAGGCTTCATTTGCCAGAGACATCAGTTCCTGACGGCGCTGACGATCTTCCTCATCAGAAGCCAGATCGGGATGGACCGCCTTGGCAACCCCCCGATACAGGGATTTGATACTTACCGGTGAGGTGGTCGGCTGGCTGTCATCTTCATCCAGCAGATCGGTCGTGCGCTGGAAATGGGAAAATTGCTGTTCCTGCTTCAACGATTCCGTTTTACGTTCTGTTGCAGCTTCACCAAGAAACCCCTGTAACTGCCATTCCAGATCTTCCAGCACTTCAATGCGGGCCCCCAGTATATCTTCGTATACCTGCTCAAATATCCTGATTTCCGATTTGAGGGCGCTGTAGACCTGCTCACGTTGCTGCAAGTCTGCCTTGGACTGGGCAAGTTTTTGATATTTGTGCTCCAGCTCGATCTCTTCCGGAGTTTTCAGACGACTCTGAAACGGGCTCATACAATCCTTCCTGCAAGAACCAGTTCTCGCACTTCACGGGCAAGCGGCAGCGTAATACGACGCTTTTCCGTCATGGAGAAGCGGTATAAATGATTGAAACAGCCGATCAGACTTCCAACTTCACGGCTGGCTGTGCTCAGAATGTAATTGATCACTTCATCCGGCACTCTGATCTGACGGTCCCCGGCAACCTTTATTAAAATCATTCGGCGGGAATGATCATCCGATGTGTCCAGCCGTGCCACCAGGCCCCACAGAAGCCGTGATGTCAAATGTTCATCCATGTTGGTCAGCTCACGGGGCGGATGCAAGCCGGCCATGGCGATGATCCGTCCGGATGTATGAAACTCATTGAACAGTTGCCACAGTACACCCCTCAGGGCGGGATCATCCGGCATTTCATGCAGGTCATCCACCAGCAGTCCGTCTGAGTCTCTGAACCGGTCAAAGAGACCTTCCGGATCAAGAGCGTTACGAAGTGAAACATACACTCTGCCGCCGGTTGCGATGGACTTGAGAAGATGAGTTTTCCCCGATCCGGGCGGACCATGCAGATACAGCAGGTTTTCCGGATCGTCCTGGTCTGCGACTCGCATTGCAAAGCGCAGAGCGGCAGTATTGCCATCACAGGGGATGAAACTGTCGAAACTGAAGCAGGGGGTAACTGGAAAATCGAAAAACTGCTGCATTATCAGAAAAGACTCGCCTGAGGGGCTTCCGGGGCGATGCGGTTGAAGTGCAGATAAGCGGCGCGAGTGGCGACCCTGCCGCGCGGAGTACGATTGATAAAACCGTGCTGAATCAGGAATGGCTCGTAGACATCTTCAATGGTGCCGCAATCTTCGCTGATGGCTGCTGCGATCGTATCGAGACCGACCGGACCTCCGCCAAACTTGTCAATGATAGTCAGAAGAATCATCCGATCCATCTGGTCGAAACCCATCCCGTCGATTTCAAGCAGTTGCAGCGTCTCCTGCACCACCTGGCGGGTAATGACGCCGTCAGCCCGCACCTGGGCATAATCACGCACCCTGCGGAGCAACCGGTTGGCTATGCGCGGGGTACCACGACTGCGACGGGCAAGCTCGGGCGAGGCCGGTGAATCTATCTCCATCCCGAGAATGCGGGAGGAACGGTTGATGATAGTGGCAAGTTCGTCATCCGTGTAGAATTCAAGTCGTGAAATAACGCCGAATCGATCGCGAAGCGGAGAAGAGAGCAGACCGGCGCGGGTAGTAGCTCCCACCAGGGTAAAACGGGGCAGATCAAGCTTGATCGAACGGGCGCTTGGCCCTTGTCCGATAATGATATCAAGCTGATAATCCTCCATGGCCGGATAGAGGATTTCCTCGACCACATGGGAAAGCCGGTGGATTTCATCGATAAACAGTACATCGTGCGGTTCGAGGTTGGTGAGTATTGCGGCCAGATCGCCGGGGCGCTCGATAACCGGGCCTGAAGTGGACTTTATGTTGACCCCCATCTCACAGGCGACGATATTGGCCAGTGTTGTCTTGCCAAGCCCGGGGGGACCGTATAACAAGACGTGATCCAGCGCTTCCCCTCTCCCCCTGGCTGCATCAATGAACAGGCGCAGATTGCCCTTGATCTTCTCCTGGCCGATATATTCATCAAGGGCGCGTGGACGCAGAGTGGCATCATACTGATTATCGTCGTCCCGTTTTTCGGGGGTGATGGTACGGGATTGCATTACTGCTCCGGAGGTGAGGTGCATGATTTCTGGATATCTGTGGTGACTATGCCCCAATTCGGGTTGATTGTCAAAGGGGAGTAACGCGCTAAGAAACCTTGCGGGGAGTTCCCGGAGCAGGTATCCCCAATCTATAATCCAGTGTGCGGAAATACTCCTCCCGGCACCAGTTCTCTACGTCCACCAAAGCCTGAAAAGCTTCCCTGAAATCAACCCGACCGATAGCAAACACTCCATGTCCGTACACGATTGCCCGTCCTGTCCGTCCGATCACAGGCGGAACATTTTTAGCGATCCCGCCGGCACCTATTTCACCGGCAACAACCGGTGTATCATTAAGAAATCTCACTTTGCCGCAATCCTTCCAGCAATCGGAAACCGTACAGGTTGTTTTTTCCTCACATAACATGCTCATTACCACCGCGAAACGTGGATGTCCGTGCAGAATGGCTCTGCATCCGGTGGTTTCGAAGATGCTGCGATGGGCCACCAGTTCGCTGGAGGCGGTGATGCCGACGGTGGAACTGTTCGTAAAAGGGACCGGGTCGATACATCCGTGAAGTTCGTCCAGGCTGGAAGCGGTCTGTGAGATGTAGACAAGACCGCCTGCAGAGTACGAAATGTTGCCGAAAAACGAATCGACCAGACCTCGCTTGACGGTGTAACTTCCGACCCGTGCAATCTCGTCCAGTAGTACGGTTTTGTTATCGATCGGTCCCTGCCGAAACTCCAGACCATCCGAAGAAAGAGGCAGAAGCCATTCGTTGCGGAAATGGTTGAACGCTTCTTCCTCCCCTGGTAACCGGAAACCGCTGTCAAGGATATCCTCCAGATATTTGATGTACGTGGCATGAAACACTGAGGACCAGTTGATGTAGGCCTGCTCTACCGTCAGGGCTCCGCTCGCTATAATGCCGACACCCTCGACGACTATACCTTTGCGGTTGCCGAGAAGCCCGGCAATGGCGGATGCCTGGACCGATCCCGGTTCCGCGCACGTAAGGATCGGAATGTCGTGCAGGAATGTACGTGTTTCGGTGTCGCGGGGCACGATCACCTGTTCGCTGCAAGGGGACCTCTGGATGAGAAAATCGACAAATGGCAGCGAAGGGCGGGCAGTGACCAGCGCCAGACAATTCAGGCGCGAGAGAATATCTGAGGCCAGAGCAGCCAGGGCTCTGTTACCATCAGAGATCATGAAGTCGTCCTGGGCGGCAAAGGCGATATGGTCGGGATGAGCGGATCGGTCTGCAACCATCTTATTGGAATATTTTACGATCTGTTCGCGCATCAGGGGAGGGAGGCAGGGATGTTGGTAAAAAGAACCGATCCGTCAGCCAGTATCTCTTTACGGAAATGGCTCTTTATTTTCGCGGTAGCCAGCTGCAGTTTGGGCAGTTTCTGGGTGTTACCCGGCATGAATGTGGGCGTCACATTTACACCGGCCTGCCATGCCTCAAAATGCAGATGCGGCCCGGTTGAGCGTCCGGTATTGCCTGAAAGGGCGATCGGTGTCTCAGCTTCAACCTGCTGTCCGTTAATTACCAGCAGTCTGCTGTTATGGCCATAGAGGGTGATCAGACCGTTGTCGTGTTCAATGAGGACGGTATAGCCGTAGCCAGATCTCAGACCGCTGTAAACCACGATGCCCGGGGCTGCCGGAGTAACCGGCGTCCCTTCCGGAATTGAAATATCGATTCCGTTATGATGACGCCACTTGCCGTCGAATGGGTCAATACGCATACCCACGCCGGATGTGATCATGCCGCCCACAGGAGGCAGTCGCGGTTCAAAATACCGTGGTGGCAGACCTTGTGGTTGAAGTGAGGCAATTACGGTTTTTTCGACAATTTCGTTAAGTGACACTTCATGCACTTTTTCTGTTTTTAGTTTTTTCACCTTCCTGGCGGTCGGTACCGGGCGTTCTTTTATGACAACTCTGGCATCCTTGTTAACCGGGGCGTCAGTAAAAGTCTCGACACCATCAAGAGTGACAAATTTGTAAATATCTGCTTTTGATGTGGATATTGAAAAACTGAATAAAGACACAAATATAAGAAATACGAATAATTCTGATCTGTTGCATCGGGTAAGAGAGGTTTTTTCAGAAAGTCTCATTAGCACTTGTCGTCCTGGCAATTATCTGTTAGTTTGATGCGTTACCTTATCTATACCGTATTCGGACAAATAGTTCAATTCATCATATACCGGGGTATCTGGGGTGTTCAAATATTACGACAAAGCCGTAAGATACTCAGAGAACGAAGACATGATGGTCATTCTCCAGTTTCTGAAGGGTATGGTCGGCAAGCAGTTTTCGTTTCTTAATTATTATAAGGAAATTCCGGTTTCGTATGATGCCACCCTGTTAAGCGTCGAAAATGAAATGGCGGAGTTTTCAGTGCATGAATACCAGGCCAAGGTTATCAACCTGGAACGCCGGGCTCTTGTCTATTCTCATGCTATGAGCCCTTTTCGCGAAGACATGGTCGGAGAGGCGTTTTATATCAATTCTGCAAAAAAGCGAGTTATCCTGTGTAAATTCGCACATGCGTTCATCCGCTCAGACCTGCGACGTTTTGTCAGGGTCCTGCTTGATAACCCTGTGGAAGCGGATCTGATCTTTAATGGCGACATACTGAAGGGAAATATCAGGGATATTTCTTTGGGGGGAGCATCAATGCATACCATGTCATGCGATCCTCCGGAGCCGGGGCTTGATATTAATCTTTTTATCAAGTTTCCGGATCTTTGCACCAGCTCAAAAGTAGAGGTAGGGATGAGTGCCTCCATTATCAGAGTTATCGGAGATAGAGCACCTTTTAACTGCATAATCGAATTCCATCCGGAAAAACATTCACAGCAGCAGATTGCCTACTATATCAACCAACGTCAGGTTGAAATAATCAAAGAGCTGAAAGATATACAGGCTTGAGTTCCCGGGTAACTGCCTATATTTTAGTCAAATTCGATTTTCAGTGTCTCGTAGTTAGGCATATGTCCTGGAAATTTCAGGTGCCAGGGAAACACGTTATTTTTAAAAGCTTGAAATAATAGATATAATTATGATTAAATCGTTGGCATGAAGCTTGTAAGTCGTTACAATAAATCAAGTTGATATTGCTCTTGCTTTTGAATAGAAATAGTAAACAGATAATAATTTTCACACTCAAAATTTTCGGACAGAGGGGGGTGCTGCTGTGAAAAAAGTCGAGGCAATTATAAAGCCTTTCAAACTGGATGAGGTAAAAGAATCTCTTAACGAGATCGGAATTCAGGGCATAACTATCAGCGAAGTGAAAGGGTTTGGCCGCCAGAAAGGCCACACCGAGCTCTATCGCGGTGCAGAGTACGTAGTCGATTTTATTCCCAAGATTAAAATTGAAATCATCGTTTCTGATTCCATATTGCCTAAAGTTGTTGAAGCTATCGAAAAATCAGCTAAAACCGGGCGAATCGGTGACGGCAAGATTTTTGTGACTAATGTAGAGGCAGTAATTCGTATAAGAACCGGCGAAACCGGAGAAGATGCACTATAGTATTCATTTCATAACCCACGAAAGGAGCAACAGATGACCCCGAAGCAAGTAATAGATTTTGCAGAAGAAAATGGCGCAAAAATGGTTGATTTCAAATTTATGGACTTTGTAGGTATCTGGCAACACTTTTCCGTACCGATGAGTGAATTCAGTGAGGATACCTTTGAAGAGGGTCAGGGTTTTGACGGCTCTTCCATCCGCGGCTGGCAGCCGATTCATGCATCGGATATGATCATTGTTCCTGATCCGAAATCCGCCAAAATGGATCCTTTTGTTGCTGTACCGACCCTGTCGCTGATCTGCAACATTTTTGATCCGATTACCAAGGAAGGTTATTCGCGTGACCCGCGTAATATTGCGCTCAAGGCGGAAGCTTATCTCAAGTCAACCGGCATCGGCGATACCGCCTATTTTGGCCCCGAAGCCGAATTTTTCATCTTTGATGATGTACGATACGACTCAAGTTCCAATCAGTCGTTCTACGCAGTTGATTCTGTAGAAGGCGCCTGGAACACCGGTCGCGAGGAGTTTCCGAACCTCGGCTACAAACCGCGTCATAAAGAAGGTTATTTCCCGGTTTCCCCCACTGATTCGCAGAATGATCTTCGAAACGAGATGGTTCTTGAACTTCAGAATGTGGGTATTCGCGTTGAGTGCCAGCACCATGAGGTTGCCACCGGCGGCCAGGCTGAGATCGATATGCGTTTCAACTCGCTGGTATCAATGGCTGATGATCTGCAGTGGTTCAAATATGTCGTAAAAAATGTCGCCAATCGTAACGGCAAGACGGTAACCTTCATGCCCAAACCGCTCTATGGCGATAACGGCTCCGGTATGCACTGTCACCAGTCCCTCTGGAAGGGCGGCGTCAACCTGTTTGCAGGTGACAAATACGGCGGACTTTCCCAGATAGCTCTCTGGTACATCGGCGGAATTATCAAGCACGCCAAGGCACTCTGCGCATTCACCAACCCCACCACTAATTCGTACAAGCGCCTTGTACCCGGTTTTGAAGCGCCGGTCAACATGGCTTACTCAGCCCGTAACCGTTCTGCATCCATCAGGATCCCGATGTTCTCAACCAACCCCAAGGCCAAGCGTATCGAATACCGTACTCCCGATCCATCCTGTAACGGCTATCTGGCCTTTGCCGCCATGCTGATGGCAGGTCTCGACGGTGTCGAGAACAAGATCGATCCGGGCCAGCCTCTTGATAAGGATATCTACGGGCTTACACCTGAGGAACTTAAGGATATTCCATCCGCTCCGGGCAGCCTTGAAGAAGCACTTAAATGCCTTCAGGATGATTATGAATTTTTACTCAAAGGTGATGTATTCACACCGGATGTCATTGAGAAGTGGATCGAGTACAAGACCGAGGCAGAAGTAAACCCGGTCCGCATGCGGCCGGTTCCACTGGAGTTCGCTCTTTACTACGACATCTGAACCGGAGTTGTTTTGCACGCAAAAGAAAAGGCGGGAGAAATCCCGCCTTTTCTTTTGCGTGCCAGTCGTGGCGCTCAATCAGCGACAATAACTTGACATGCAGGACTGATCCGGTATTATTTACCCGCACATTCGATCCCAGAAAGGAGCTTGAACAATGAGCATAAACATTCAGGAAGCAGTAAAACGATCCATCCAGACCGAGAAGAACGCAATGAATTTCTACCAGCTTGGGGCGCAGAAGATGAAAGATCCGGATGCCCGTCGCATCTTTGAAGTTCTGGCACAGGAGGAGCGGGAGCATGCCGGGCAATTTTACAAAATTTATAGCGGTGCAGACATTCCCTCGCTTGAGGCGTTCCTTGACACTCCTCCTGATAATGAATCAAGCTGGATTTCAACGTTATCCCGCATGATTTCAGAAGATTTCAATGAGCGAAAAGCCATGGAGGTCGCTCTGGAACGTGAAAAGAATCTCGAAGAAGCGCTTTTGGAAATGGCGGCAACGATGGATGACGTTCAGATCAAAGCGGTCTATGAACTGAACGCCAAAGAAACCCGTCATCACTTCGAAATGATCGAGTCAGAGTATGCACGCCTGATGGGGATGGTACATGAGTCCGATATGGATACCTATGTCCGTGAATAACCCCCTCGTGTATTCCTGAAATCATACGTTGTTGAAGCAACCCGCTGCTCGTGATGAGAGCGGGTTGCTTTCTTATAGAGGATACATCTTACGTGGATCGCTACTTCGTCGTCGTCGTAACTCCCCTGCCATAAAGATTATCCCGCCATTCCGTTTCTCCCTGGATACGCCACGCTGTGTCCGGTTCGGTATAGAGTAAAGAAGCTCCCGGCGCAACCGACAGACCGTTCATCGGCATCAGGTAGACCTGACCGGTAAGCTGGTTCCACCATAACAGATCGGCCTTTTTGTCACTGTTGTAGTTGCCGACACTGACTATCTCCCAATACGTGTTCGGTTCGGTATACATCATCGCGCCGTTCGTGACCGACGATCCGTTGGTCTGCATGCCATAGACCTGCCCGGTTGTCCGGTTGTGCCAGATAATGTCTGATTTGCCGTCATCGTCAAGATCGCCCGCTCCGACTATGCGCCAGTCGGTGTTCGATTCGGTCCAGATCAGATTGGCGGTGGAAGCGCTCGTTCCGTTGGTCTGGCCGATTGCTACCTGGCCGGTCGAGTTGTTCCACCAGAGCAGTTCCACTTTGCCGTTGCCGTTAAAGTCAGCGGCGGCTACTATCTTCCAGGTGGTATTCGGTTCGCTAAAAATGGTTCCCCCTCCCGCAACTGCGGTTCCGTTCACCAGCATGGCGTAAACCTGGCCGGTCACCTGGTGCCACCAGATGAGATCACTCTTGCCGTCTCCGTTAATATCGCCGGTGGCTACAATACGCCAGTGCGAATCCGGTTCGGTGGTGAGGATATCGCCACCTTTTACGGCTGTAGTAGTAGCCATAAGCATGATATACACCTGACCTGTTCTGCTGTTCCACCAGACAAGGTCTCTGACGCCGTCGCCGTCAAAGTCACCCTGCCCAACGATTGACCAGGCAGCGTTTGCTTCCTGATAGAATTGAGCACCTCCGGTGACAGTGCTGCCGTTAGTGGTCAATCCGGATACTTTGCCATCGCTCTGGTGATAGTAGTTTATGGATGGGGTGATGGCTGATGAGGATTGTACGTTTGCTGAGCAGGCAGCGTTAGTACTGGAATTGATGCCGCTGCACGTCCAGCTCCATGGTCCGTTGCCGGTTACGGCAGAGGCCGTGCCCGACGCACAGAGGTTGGCAGTCGGAGCGATGGTGAAGGAGCCTCCGTTGGAAGATCCGCATACGCCATTTACCGAGCTAGTCACAATGCTGAACAGGGAACTTAATGACTCGCCGCCGCTGTAGGTGAGTTTCAGGATCGCATTGCGTATGTCGGACGAAACAGCAGGTACCGCCCAGTTATAGGCGCCCGAAGCAGGATTGGATATATTTGAGACAAGGGAATACGTTACTCCGCCATCCATGCTCAGGTAGAGAACCGCCGAACTCACCGTCCCGACGACACTCCAGGTAACGGGAGATGTCGTACCGCCCGCCACAGTCTTGTTTGCAGAAGGTTCAATAAAAACAAGGCCATTTGCGACTATTACCGAAACATCAAACGCCCCGATTGCTCCGGTGTCTCTGCCGCGTGCCTGTATGGTCGCTCTGCCCGAGCTCAATCCGGTTACCACTCCACTCTGGCTGACTGAAGCCGCCGCCTGGAAGGATGAGCTCCAGTCATAGCCGGAATCAGTCCCGCCGACAGTCGTCGCGTTAAGAGTCAACGTTGCGCCACCGATCGTCACATATGACTGATTACCCGGACTCGTTATATTTACGGTAATGCCGGGCGTGTTGTTGACAACCAGGGAAAGATCGTCGAAATAACCGTCATCATCAGTTCCGACAAAACGTGTTGCCCTGAGAACCACCCGGAGAGTTTTGGTTCCTGCAGGGATAAGTTTGTCCATGCGATACTGTGTCCACACAGGACTTCTGTGTTCGCTGCTGAGAAAAGCGAGTGTGTTACCAGTGGCATCCAGAGCATACAGGGCAAGTGTGGCACGGTCATGGGGATACTGATCCCAGTTTGCGAGCCAGCCGGAAAGATGCATGTACAGTGTACCGGCAGCAATGGATGAAGCCAGACCGGAAACATCAACATCCTGATACATCGAAGTATCGGCAACATCGCCGCCGCCGGGCCAGAAATGTCTGTTCCCCCCATGGGGAGTAATTTCCGCCGCCGAAACCCACTGTCGGTCCGGACAGACCCATCCGCTGGTGGTGCCGGACTCGGCATCGGGATTAATAAGAAGATTTGTGTTTAAGGTCGGTGTTGCCGCAAAAACAGATGGGCACAGGGCAAAAATGAAAATGAACGTACTCGCGGTGAATCCGATAAGACGTAACAGGATACGATGTTGGATAGAAGACAGACTGTTCATCATGGTAAAGCTCCTTTCAAAAATTATTAACTCACTCACTTCGTCGTCGTAGTAACTCCCCTGCCGTACAGGTTATCCCGCCACTCCGTTTCACCCAGGATGTGCCAGGTCGTATCCGGTTCGGTATAGAGCAAAACTCCGCCCGATCCGACCGCCAGACCGTTCATCGGCATCAGGTAGACCTGACCGGTCTGCTGGTTCCACCAGAGCAGGTCGGCCTTGCTGTCGCCGTTGTAATTACCGACGCTGACTATCTCCCAGTTGGTGTCCGGTTCGGTGTAGATCATTGCGCCGTTGGTGACGGACGAGCCGTTGGTCTGCATGCCATAGACCTGGCCGGTTGATCTGTTGTGCCAGATGATATCAGCTTTGCCGTCGCCGTCAAGGTCGCCAGCTCCGGCTATGCGCCAGCTTGTGTCCGGTTCGTACCAGATCAGATTGGCGTTGGACGCGTTTGTTCCGTTGGTCTGTCCGATTGCTGTCTGACCGGTTGAGCTGTTCCACCAGAGCAGTTCGACTGTGCCGTTGCCGTTGAAGTCGGCTGCAGCGACTATTTTCCAGTTTGTGTTCGATTCCGCATAAATCAGGCCACCTCCAGCCACTGCTGTTCCGTTCAGCAGCATGGCGTAGACCTGACCGGTTGAGTTGTTCCACCAGATCAGATCACTCTTGCCGTCTCCGTTTAAGTCGCCGGTGGCAACGATACGCCAGGAGCTGTCCGGTTCGGTGTAGACGATTGCGCCCGATTTCACCGCCGTGGAGCTTGACATCAGCATGATGTAGAGCTGACCGGTGCTGCTGTTCCACCAGACAAAGTCTTTGATGCCGTCGCCGTCAAAGTCACCCTGGCCGACGATTGTCCAGGCCGGGTTCGCCTCCTGGTAGAACTGAGCGCCGCCGGTTATTGTGGTTCCGGTAGTCGTCATTCCGTAGACCTTTCCATCCCCCTGGTGACGCCAGGTGATGGAGGCTACAGACTGTCCCGAACGTACAGGCCACACATAGTAGCCGCCATAACCGCCCTTGATGCTTACGTCCACATTGCCACCGTTCATAATGACGTACCATGCGTTAAAGGTGCTGTAAGCGTAGGTACTGCCTGACCAGTATGCGTACTGGATGTTTGAAAAGCCCTGCCCGTTCAGCCAGGTGGCGGAGTTGTCCTGCCCACGGTTAATCATGCTTGTCAGTTCGTTTAGGTTTGGCAGGCGCCAGTCGGTCCTGCCCAGGTAACTGTTGCTGTTGAGGCACTTGACATGATCCAGCGCCCCTTGCCAGGTTTTCTCGATGCCTGTACCGCAGACGGCCGGACCGGGAGTTTTACCATTTTTACTCCATATAAGACCGGTCACGTTATCAGTCACGCTCTGGTCTGTGTTATCCTGAAAGCGCGGGGAGGGCCAGGCCGCACCGTTCTGCAGCTCTCCATCCTGACCGGTGCCGCTGCAACTGATGGTAGAGCCGCCCGAATCATAGCAGGCAGTCTGCCCTGTTTTTGCAAGTGTCAATAGACCAAAGGCTCCGGAGGGGCTGGAACGAACCGGCCACACGTCGTAAAGGTTGCCCTTAAGCGAGGTATACACGCTGCCACTGATTAACCTGACGTACCAGGCGTAATCGGCATAGCCGGGGCAGGTACTGCCAGACCAGTAACCATAAGGCTGGACGTTTGAAAAGCCTTGCGTATCCAGCCAGCTGAGATACGTCTGCCCCTTGTGAATCAGACTCAACAGTTCGTTAACATTGGGCAGCCGCCAATCGCTGTATCCCAGATATTTACTGCTGTTGAGGCTCTTGATGTAATCCAGAGCCTGCTGCCAGGATTTTGATACAGCGGCAGGATGAGCGTCTTTTGCCCAGATCAGTCCGGTCAGTCTGTCAGTCACCGTCTGGTCGCCGTTGTCCAGAAAACGGGGGATGGGCCAGGCTAGCCCCATTGTCAATTCCCCATCCTGACCGGTGCCGGCGCAGGCAATGAGAGTACCTGCCGTGTCATAGCAGGTTGTCTGTCCGGTCTGAGGGAGCAGAGATGGTGGTGTGGCGGCATGGGAAGGGCGGAGAGTGAAGAATGAAGTGAGAACAGTAAACAGCAACAGCGATAATAACCGGTTCTTCATGGATGTTCTCCTTTGGGTAGGGTATTATATTTTCTTACATCCCCCACACCTTAACCGCTCTCCCAACAACCGTTTCCGACCGCTCCCATATTCTGTCGTCCCATTCCTTGTCGCTGCTGCGCTCAAAAATGATCAGGTGCGCCTCGTCGGCACCGCAGGCGGCAGAGTAGGACGCCGTCTGTTCCACCCCTTCGGCGATGGTGACTTCCAGAGCCTTGTGCCGTACCTTCAGCTCCAGCACCACCCGCTGTAATGGACCGCGAAACGCCAGGGCTTCATCAAGCGGCCATTCGAGGTAAAGATCCATCCGCTTCATCCCCAGACCGTATTCGCGGGTGATTCGGCCACCACCGTTGACTATCCTCTGCAAAAACGCCTGCAGAAGCAGGTGCGGTCCGGCCTCTTTATACTGAAACCGCTCGATCCATGCATCGGCATTTTCCCGGAAGAACTGTTGAAAGGCCCGCAACAGTTTCGACATGTCAAGGCGCTTGTCGGAGGTAACATACCAACATGTTTCCTGCGCAATGGTCATCTGGCGTGTCCAGGTCAGTTCGCGCGGGATAACTTCCCGGTATATGGCATTACTGATACAAACCTGCTTGTCAAGTGTGACAAGTCCCATATCCTGAACATACTGCAGATCATCGATTGATATGGTTTCTGCGGTCGTTTCACCGGCCAGTACGGCGGCGATAACCCGGTGGACCCGCTCTTCCCTCAGCTTGTCGGTGAGCTGGTCCAGATGGGTGGCCCGGCTTGAAATCAACTGCTCTCGGGCCTGAAGATACAGCTCCAGGTCTATCGGGCGGCTGCGGACTTTCCCTTCCGACAGTTTGAAACAGGCCTCGCGGGCCAGCGCGTTGACCAGCCAGGGTTGACCGGCGGTATCATCCCAGACCTTGGCGAAAATTTCGTCCTCAAAACGCTGGCCGGTTTCAGCTGTGTGTTGGCCGTAAAGATCAACGATGTCAGCCCGGGTGAAATTTCCGACACGGATCGACTCCGCCTTGATGTTGAAGGCACTGCCGCCGGTGATGATTTCGCCGCCACCGCTGTGGATGCGATAATCCCGAACATCGCGAACACCGCACAGGATGATCGAGGTTGGAAAGTTGAGAGGGCGATCTATATATCCGGAGCGGATCTGACGCAGCACCGAGATAAGAGTGTCACCCACCAGGGCGTCAATTTCATCAAGCAGCAGAACCGTGGGGTGGGATGGGTACCGCTTTGTCCAGACTTCCAGCAAATACCGCAAAGATTCGTTCGGCCCATGTTCTTCAAAAATTTTCAGCCACTGTTCTTCAAGGACGTTGTCGCCAAGATGGCGTCTGACGGAGCCGGCAACAGAGCCGCAGACCGCCCGAAGTCCCTGGGACACGTCATTTCGTGCCGTCTGGGCGGTTTCAATGTTGGCGTAGGCAGCCCGATAGTGCCCCTGGGTATTCAGGTAGTTCATCAGCGCCAGCAGGCAGGTGGTTTTGCCGGTCTGGCGGGGAGCATGCAGGACAAAATACCGTTTAGCCTCAATCAGTTCGAGGATCTCATCAAGACCGATTCTGGACAGCGGATCGACGCAGTAATGATCAATGGCAACGCTTGGTCCGGCGGTATTGAATTGTCGCATGGGTGCCTGCCTTTATAGAACGTTGTAAAACCTGTTAATCCTGTCCACCACGCAAAGTATACCTTATGATCTCGCAAATTGTCATTCCCGCAGTGTTTCTGAGCGGGAATCCAGTTTGTAAGTAACTGAAATCATGGATCCCCGATAGAAGCATTCGGGGAAGACAGATAGAATTGTCGAGTGCATCATAATTACTTCGTCGTCGTTGTAGCTCCCCTCCCATACAGGTTATCCCGCCATTCGGTCTCGCCCTGTATCTTCCAGGTCAGGTCCGGCTCAGTGTAAAGCAAAGCCCCACCCGAAGCAACAGCCAGACCGTTCATCGGCATCAGGTAAACCTGCCCGGTCTGCTGGTTCCACCAGAGCAGATCGGCCTTGCTGTCGCTGTTAAAATTGCCGACGCTGACTATCTCCCATTGCGTGTTCGGCTCGGTATACATCATCGCGCCGTCTGTGACCGACGAGCCGTTGGTCTGCATGCCGTAAACCTGGCCGGTTGACCGGTTGTGCCAGACGATATCGGCTTTGCCGTCTCCGTCAAGGTCGCCTGCTCCGGCTATGCGCCAGCTTGTGTCTGGTTCGTACCAGATCAGACTGGTGGTGGATGCGTTTGTTCCGTTGGTCTGGCCCAGGGCAACCTGGCCAGTCGAGCTGTTCCACCAGAGCAATGCCACCGTGCCGGTGCCGTTAAAGTCTGCGGCGGAAACGATCTTCCAGGCCGTGTTCGGTTCCGTGTAGATCACTCCGCCTCCAGCCACAGCCGGTCCGTTCATCAGCATGGCATAGACCTGACCGGTGCCGTTGTTCCACCAGATCAGATCGGTTTTTCCGTCACCGTTTATGTCTCCGGTGGCAACTATTTTCCAGTTGGTGTTCGGTTCGGTGTAGACGATTGCGCCCGATTTCAGCACCGTGGCGCTTGCCATCAGCATGATGTAGACCTGCCCGGTTGTGCTGTTCCACCAGACGAGATCCCTGATTCCATCGCCGTCAAAATCCCCCTGACCGACGATTGACCAGGCCTGGTTTGCTTCCTGGTAGAACAGGCCGCCACCGGTGATACTGCTGCCGGTGGTGGTCATGCCGTACTCTTTGCCGTCTGGCTGGTGACGCCAGGTGATGGAGGGGGTTGGTGTCAGGTTAAACAGTGCTGACACATTTTTTGCGCTATCCATCGTCACCGTGCACGCCCCGGTTCCACTGCACGCGCCACCCCATGCGACAAAACTGCTGCCGCTGTCGGGTGTGGCTATCAGCGTGAGTGATGTGCCGGTTGTAAAGCTGGCGGAACAGGCTGCGCCGCACGATATACCGTATGGATACGAGGTGACGCTGCCGCCACCCGTACCGTTTCCTGAAACGGCTACGGCTAAAGCAGCGGTTGTCCCGGTCTGGGTTTTAAAGACGCCTGCGTTCAATATTCCGGCATAGACTGCCTGAGGGGCTGACGGGCTGACGGCAAGGGAGTAGACGTTTGTGTTTGCCAGCCCGCTGTTAATGGCGCTCCAGTTTGTCCCTCCATTCGTTGACCTGAAGACGCCGAAATCCCACAGCCCGACATAGACGGTCAGGGGAGCGGAGGGGTCAATAACCAGCGATTGGATGTTATAGCCCGGCAGCCCGCTGTTACTTGTGCTCCAGCTTGTCCCGCCGTTTGTCGATTTAAAGACGCCACTGCTTGACCCGGCATAGACAGTCTGGGTATTGGAGGGATCAATCGCAAGGGCCGAGATACTTGTGCCTGGCAGTCCGCTGTTGACGGCGCTCCAGCTTGTCCCGCCGTTCGTGGATTTGTACATGCCTCCCGCATCAAATTTTCCGGCATAGATGGTCTGGGTGGTGGTGGGGTCGATGGCAAGCACAGCTATTTGTGTGGTTGCGAACCCGGTGTTGATGGCGCTCCAGCTTGTCCCGCCGTTGGTGGACTTGAAGACGCCGTCAAAAATTGAACCGGCGTAAACGGTCTGGGGGTTAGAAGGATCAATTGCAAGGGAACTGACATATGCCCACGGCAACACTGTGTTGATGGCGCTCCAGCTTGTCCCGCCGTTGGTGGTTTTATAAATGCCGCCGCCATATGTCCCGGCATAGACGGTCTGGGGAGTGGCAGGGTCAATGGCCAGAGTATAGACTGAATATGTTGCCAGCCCGGTGTTGACGGCACTCCAGCTTGTGCCTCCGTTTGTTGTTTTGAATACGCCGCCGGTTGCGCCGGCATAGACGGTCTGAGGGGTGGATGGGTCAACCGCAAAGGACCTGACCTGAGCGCCTGTCAGCCCGGTATTGGCGCCGCTCCAGCCTGTCCCGCCGTTTGTTGATTTGTAAATGCCGCCCCGATACGTCCCGGCATAGAGCGTCCGGGTTGAGGAGGGGGAAATCGCCAGCGAATAGACTTGTGTGTCTGTCAGCCCTATATCGGCTTCGCTCCAGTTCGCCCCGCCGTTCACGGACCTGAATACGCCGTATGCTGTCCCGGCATAGACCGTTTGCGGAGTGACAGGGTCAATCGTCAATGAATTGATGCGGAGATTGCCACTTGAAATGGGTAACCCGCTGTTGAAAGCACTCCAGCTTGTACCTCCGTTTGTGGATTTATAAACTCCGGTGCCATTTGTCCCTGCATAGATGGTCTGGGGAGTGACGGGGTCAATGGCCAGAGAAATGGCGTCTGTGCTTGTCAGTCCGGTGTTGACAGCACTCCAGCTTGCCCCGCCGTTCGTGGACTTGAAGGCTCCTCCGTTGTATGTCCCGGCATAGACGGTCTGAGGGGTGGTTGGGTCAATGGCCAGAGAATAGACGGTATTGCTTGTCAGCCCGGTGTTGACAGCGCTCCAGCTTGCACCTCCGTTTGTGGACTTGAAGACACCTTCCCCGTCTGCCCCGGCATAGACGGTCTGGGGGGAGGAGGGATCAATAACGAGAGTTCTGACGAATAAGTTTTTTGGCCCGTTATAGACAGCGCTCCAGGCTGTTCCACCGTTCGTGGATTTGAAAATGCCGCTGGTAGTCCCGGCATAGACCGTCTGGGGGGTGATGGGATCAATGGCCAGCGACATGGCGTCTGTATTTGTCAGCCCGGTGTTGACTGCGTTCCAGCTTGTCCCGCCGTTGGTTGACTTGAAAACGCCGCCGCCACTAGTCCCGGCATAGATCGTCTGGGTGGAGGTGGGATCAATCGCAAATGAGTGGATTTCACCGCCATAGGGACCGTTGGTCTGTTGCCAGACTGTGTCGGCAAGGCAGTTGGGGATAGAGAATGTACTATTCAGAAATATGATGGCGAAAAAGGCTATGAGCAGGTGGGCCATGTTGTGGTCTCCGGACTGAGTTTGGAATTGGTGAGATTCAAGTATACCTACTTCGTCGTCGTTGTAGCTCCCCTGCCATACAAATTATCCCGCCACTCCGTCTCACTCTGGATCTTCCAGGTCAGGTCCGGCTCAGTGTAGAGCAAAGCCCCACCTGATCCAACAGCCAGACCATTCATCGGCATCAGGTACACCTGCCCTGTCTGCTGGTTCCACCAGAGCAGATCGGCCTTGTTATCGCTGTTAAAATTGCCGACGCTGACTATCTCCCAGTTCGTGCTCGCTTCGGTGTACATCATTGCGCCGTTCGTGACCGAGGAGCCGTTGGTCTGCATACCGTATACCTGGCCGGTTATCCTGTTGTGCCAGATAATATCCGCCTTACCGTCTCCATCCAGATCGCCCGCACCGGCTATGCGCCAGTTTGTGTCCGGTTCGGTCCAGATTAAATTGGCGGTGGAAGCGCTCGTTCCGTTGGTCTGTCCTATGGCTGTCTGACCGGTTGAGCTGTTCCACCAGAGCAGCTCAACCGTGCCGTTGCCGTTGAAATCAGCGGCGGCTACTATCTTCCATGCCGTATTCGGTTCTGTGTAGATCATTCCGCCCCCCGCTACTGCTGTTCCGTTCAGCAGCATGGCATGGACCTGCCCGGTTGTTTTGTTCCACCAAATCAGGTCGGTCTTGCCGTCACCGTTGATGTCGCCGGTGGCGACTATTTTCCAGTCAGTGTTGGATTCGGTGTAGATGAGTGAGCCGGATTTTGTCGCTGTAGGACTGGCCATCAACATAAGGTAGACCTGGCCGGTGCTGCTGTTCTGCCAGACAAAGTCTTTTATTCCATCGCCGTCAAAGTCTCCCTGGCCGACGATTGACCAGGCCGGGTTTCCCTCCTGCCAGAATTGTGCGCCGCCGGTAATGCTGCTGCCATCGGTAGCCATACCGTAGACTTTACCATCTCCCTGGTGACGCCAGGTGACGGATGGGGTGGTTGTGGTGCAGGTTGCATTTGTGCCGCCGTTGCTGCCGTTGCACGTCCAGCTCCACGGGCCGTTTCCGGTCGTGGCTGATGCTGTTCCCGTTGAGCAGAGGTTTGAGGTGGGGGCAGTCAAGGCCGTTGTCCCGTTGGATGAACCGCAGGTACCGTTGGTAAGGCTGAATACCTGTAGCTCAGATACCGAATACAATCCATCTCCGCCGGTTTGATAAATCCGGAGGTAACGTGCTGACACCGGCGCCAGGATACCGCTGTATCGTGTGTTGAGTCCATAACCGGTTATCATGGCTACGTCATAAAAAGTTGACCATGTGATACCATCAATCGAATACTCAACTCTATAGGTGTCATTGTTATCTGTCTGGACTTTCAGGCGGTTAATGCCCGTGTAAACCTGCCCCAGATCTACTGTCAATTTGCCATCGAGCTGTACTGCGTAATTAGAATCGCCCCAGGAGGTTGCTTCCGGCGCAAATACGCCATTTGTTATCAGGGAAGGTGTGCCGAAACCGGGCGTGTAATCTGCCGTTACCGGTTTGTTGAGTGCTATATTATTGATGAACTGATACGTGTCATCAAACTTCGCCCCCACGCTTTTTGCCATATCCATAGTCACAACGCATGTCCCTGTGCCGCTGCATGCGCCGCTCCATCCCGTAAAGGTGCTGCCGTTGTCCGGAGCGGCGGTCAGGGTGACCTGGGTACCGATAGTGTAGTTTGCAGAACAGGTTACGCCGCAACTGATGCCGGTCGGGTTACTGGTGATGGTGCCGGCACCGGAGCCGCTGCTCTTTGAAAGAGTCAACGTGGCAAAAGCTCCGGACTGGACCGAACGTACGGGCCAGACATAGAGACTATACGTCTCATCGTAGTTGAGTACGCTGCCAACGTTCAGATCCACGTACCAGGCGTTGGAAGTACCGTTGGCGTAGGCAGTACCAGACCAATAGCTGACGGACTGGACGGACGTAAACGGATGGCCGACCGGAAGCGCGGGAGAGAAATGCCCGTAATCCACCAGTGACCAGAGCTCGTTAGAGTTGGCTAGATGCCACTCCCCGGTTTTGGAAGCATCCGTCAGGCCGCAGGCGCCGCTGGCCAGTGTGTTTGACTTGATCAACGCGTTATTCCAGGTTTGCGTGCCAAAGCAGTTGGCGTTTTTCAGCCAGATCAAACCGGTCAGGTTGTCGGTCACCGTACCGTTTGTGTTGTCGGTGAATCGCGGTGCCGGCCAGGTCACGCCCGGCAGCAAAGCTCCATCATCCCGCGCTGCATAGCTTGAAATCTGGCCGCTCTTTGGCGTTGGCGCCGGAGCTGATGACTGTCCTGAACGCACGGGCCAAACATAGATGCCGTTGTAGCTCTTGCTGACGTAGGTCACGAAGCCGCCGATCATACCGACGAGCCATGCGTTAGAGGTACTGAAGGCGTAGGTGGAACCAGCCCAATAGCCGCTCGACTGGACGGACGTGAACGGATGACCGGCTGGGAGCGCGGGATTGGTGCGTGATTTATCCACCAGTCCCCCAAGTTCCCGGATTGACGGCACGCGCCAGTCGTTGTACCCCAGATAGTAGTTGCTGTTGAGGCAGTCGGCATAATCCAGCGCCCCCTGCCAGGTTTTGGTTGTGGCCGGACCACAGGCGGCCGGACCGGGCGAATTGGCATCTTTAGTCCAGATTAAACCGGTCAGGTTGTCGCTCACCGTGCCGTTGGCATTATCGGTAAAACGCGGATCAGGCCAGACCACACCGCTTTTCAACTCTCCATCCTGCCCGGTGCCGGAGCAGCTGATAGCTCCACCGGCAGCATCATAGCAGCTGGTCTGGCCGGTTTGCGGCACCGGCGCGGGCGGGAGAGCGGCATATGCTTCTGATAAAGGTGAGTTAAGTGTGAGGCATGTTGCGATGAGAATGAAGATACGTTGCATGTTGAGCCATCCTGGTCAAACTAGATTTTTGATTTACTGCGTACCCTGTCTTCATCAGCTTTGTGTTTCTTTTCGTAATAATTGTAATCCGTTTGCCCATCTGTCGAATTGGATGTTGATGTTGATGACGATTTTAAAGCAGAAACCAGAGAAGCGGAAGGTGAATAAATATCAACAGAGTCTGAGGTGCCGTAAGGGCTTGAAATCTGTCCACCGATGACATAAAGCTTCCCGTTGACTGTCTCACCGGTCAGGTAATCTCTCGGCATGGCAAGCCCGCTCATAGTTTTCCAGGTATCGGTCGCGGGGAAGTAAACTGCCATTTTATCATCAGAATTATTGACGAAAAATACATTCCCGTTTATTTGTCCGGCAACACCCCAGCCACCGTTCCAGAAAGGAATGTCAGCTTTTGACTGCCACGTATCAGTTGCAGGATCGTAAAGCTCGTTTTTGGTGTTGCCATAATTGCCGCCAAGCACATAAATCTTATTATTTAATACCGCAGTTGAGGGAGCATAGCGACCAGTAGGCATGGGAGCTTTGGTAGTCCAGGTATCGTTGGCCGGGTTATATTCCAGTGCTGTTTTTGAACCGCCTCCGTTATAGCTTCCAAAAATGTAAACTCTGCTGTTGACTACCGCTGGTGTACCCATCCAGTCCATAACCGGCATGTTGTTAAGTTTTGTCCAGATTCCCGATGCGATGTCGTACCGATACACAGGAGAATTGTTCTTAAAAACATATATTTTCCCATCAACATTGGCAGCTCTTATCAAAAAATCAGAAAATGGCAATACCGGAAGGGTAGTCCATGAATTTGTGAGCGTGTTGTACTTCATAAAAGCATTATAATAACCGGAAGTATTGGCACCACCAATGATATATATGTCGTTGCCATTCACGGCACTGGCTGACCAATAGCTTGCTGTCGGCATATTTAGACCAAATGTCCAACCCGGGTTTGCCGCTGTTGTTGTCACACCTTTTCCATAAACCGCATCTCTCCATCTGGTTTCCCCCTGGATATTCCAGGTTGTGTCAGGTTCCGTGTAAAGCAAAGAGCCACCTGCTACAGTCCATCCGTTCATATACATCAAAAAGACCTGACCGGTATTCCGATTCCACCAGAGAATATCAGCCTTGTTGTCGCCGGTGTAGTCGCGAATGCTTTCAATTTCCCATTGCGTGTTCGGTTCGGTGTAGATCATTGCGCCGTTGGTGACTGATGATCCGTTGGTCTGCATGCCGTAGAGCTGGCCTGTTGTCCTGTTATGCCAGACAATATCAGCCTTGCCGTCTCCGTTGAGATCACCTGCTCCGGCTATGCGCCAGTCAGTGTTGGATTCTGTACAAATGATTGCTGATGTCGAAGCATTTGTGCCATTGGTTTGTCCAATGGCAACCTGACCGGTTTTTCTGTTCCACCAGAGCAGCTGCATCTTTCCACTGCCGATAAAATCTGCGGAAGCAACAATCTTCCAGTTGGTATCCGGTTCAGTATATATAAATCCACCTCCGGCAACCGATGTCCCGTTTATCAGCATGGCGTATACCTGTCCGGTCGAGTTGTTCCACCAGATTAGGTCCGCCTTTCCATCTCCGTTGATGTCACCTGTGGCAACAATGCGCCAGGTGGTAGTGGTTCCCGGGCCAAGTAACGTTACTGATTTAACTGCTATCGGACTTGCCATCAGCATTATGTAAACTTCACCGGTACTGTTGTTCCACCACACAAAATCTCTGATTCCATCTCCGTCAAAATCAGCTTGCCCGACAATCGATAAAGCAGTGCTTGTCCCTTGATAAAAGAGTGCCCCGCCGCTTACAGCACCGTTACTGAGTGTCATGCCGTACACAGAGCCGCTTGTACTGTTAAACCAGGTAACGGTATTATCTCCGGCAACAGCAGGATTGACGTTTTTGGGGTTTAATTTGTTCAAGCCCTCCTGATTGGGAGTATCACTACCGCAACCTGCAAGACCGGACATGACTGTAACTATCAAAAACATCGTTGCTATTATTATATTGCTTCTCAAATTCTACCTCCTTTAATAGTTAAAAAGATGGTGGTAAATACTAGACGGAAACCTTTCTTTGACATGTAAATACTGCCTTTCATGGTTACGCTGTTCTCACCTTTACTCACAAAATGTAAAGGCTTAAGTTGTATACCTACTTCGTCGTCGTAGTCACTCCCCTGCCGTACAATTTATCCCGCCACTCGGTCTCGCCCTGGATGTTCCAGGTGGTGTCAGGTTCGCTATAGAGCGAAACTCCTCCCGTTGAGGTGAGGCCGTTCATCGTCATCAGGTAGACTTGACCGGTAAGCTCGTTCCACCAGAGCAGGTCGGCCTTTTTATCGCCGTTATAGTTGCCGACGCTGACTATCTCCCAGTACGTGTTCGGTTCGACGTATATCGTAGCGCCGTTTGTGACTGATGAACCGTTGGTCTGCATACCGTAGACCTCTCCGGTTGATCTGTTGTGCCAGACTATGTCCGCCTTGCCGTCACCGTCAAGATCGCCTGCTCCGGCAATGCGCCAGTTGGTGTCGGAAACGGTGTAGATGAGACTGGCGCTGGATGCGTTCGTCCCGTTTGTGCTTCCGATCGCTACCTGTCCGGTCCTGCTGTTCCACCAGAGCAGTTCCGCCTTGCCGTTACCGTTGAAGTCGGCAGCGGCGACGATCTTCCAGCTGGTATCCGGCTCGGAGTATATCTGGCCGGTGCCGGTCACGGTAGTTCCGTCCATCAGCATGGCAACGACCTGTCCGGTCACCTGATTCCACCAGATCAGATCGGTCTTTCCGTCTCCATTAAGATCGCCTGTGGCAACTATGCGCCAGTACGTATTAGGTTCGGTATAGACGATTGCTCCTGATTTTATCGTAGTAGAGCTTGCCATGAGCATGATGTAGATCTGGCCGGTTCTGCTGTTCCACCAGACCAGATCCCTGATGCCGTCGCCGTCAAAGTCACCTTGGCCGACGATTGACCAGGCTGCGTTTGCTTCCGCATAGAATTGGGAACCTCCGGTGATGCTGCTCCCGTCAGTGGTCAGTCCGGCTACTACCCCGTCACGCTGGTGGTAATAGAGAATGGATGGGGTGTTGGTGGTCGGTGCAAGGGTAAACGTCGCTGTTACGCTCTTGGCAGAGCTCATGGCTACGGTACATGTCCCGCTGCCGCTGCAGGCGCCGCTCCATCCGCCGAAGGTGCTGCCGCTGGCAGGCGCGGCAGTCAGGGTGACTGATGTGCCGCTGGCATAATTCGCGCTACAGGTTGCACCGCAACTGATGCCGGCAGGGCTGCTGGTAACAGTGCCGCTGCCGGTGCCAGACTTTGCCACTGAAAGTGCATAGCTGGATGTGACCGTGACCTGCGCCCACCAGGTCGCCCATCGGTCGCTACCGCCGGAAGGTGTCGTCGAATATTCCTGTATGGTCCACAAGGTAAGATCGTCTGCGGGATCAACCACGGTGCTGCTGTAATCACCCCAACGATTTGCTGTGCCGCTGAAAGTCTTGTAATATTTTGCCTCGCCTGCCTTGAAAACGGTGCTGGCCTGGAGGGTACTGGAAGTATCAGTTCCATAACGGAATGAATAGTTGGCCGAGGGATACTGGGTAGCGGAAAAAGATGAATAGCCAAGCAGTACGTCACTGTTTTTATTTACCGCAATCGTGGGATAAGCATAAAATTTTACTCCCGTAGCATCATCAACACGTCCAAACTGCTGAACCGTTCCCGTAGCAGGATTGATCTGCCACCATTGGGCAGCGCTTCTGGTCGGAGAGGCAGCAGGGAGATACACGGTATGTGCACACCAGAGCGAACTGTTGCGGTATTGACAATTCAACATACGGTCATCGCCACCGTCAATTTTATGAGTATCACCGAGTTGCGGCATTATTTCACCGACTGAACCCCCGTCCCAGGGTGATGTAACATTTGGCTGGAATGTTCCAGCGGTAAACACCTCCGAACCAACTGCACCGGTAATGGTGCTGAGGCGCAGATATCCTTTGCCGCCTGAGTTGCTGTTCCAACTGTCGAGTAGATACAGTGTAGCGAGTGATGCATCGTGGGTGACGGCCGGTTGAAGCGTGAATCCGCCCGCTGTATCGGTAAATATTTTACTCGATATCGATGAGCCGGCATACATCTGGGCTTTGTTGAGCAGATAAATTTTGGAGTTCACAAATTTTGAGCTGGCCACACCAAACAGGTTAACTGTTATAACGATCCAGTCCTTGTTCATTCCGAGGGCCGGATAGTCCGCCCAGTTGGTGCCGGTACTATCGGCACGAATGGACATGAGGTACCAGTTGCCTGTGGGATCAGTTGTCTGAGACACACCAACCAGGGTTGCCGACGTGCTTGCCTCTCCATC